>Ga0265297_10000350_pt1 | contig 146398 bp, 47 predicted proteins | sample Munlanlwell13791_FD_192502 | JGI IMG/M metagenome (GOLD analysis project Ga0265297, IMG submission 192502) | Leachate microbial communities from a municipal landfill in Southern Ontario, Canada - Leachate well 137-91 | ecosystem: Engineered > Solid waste > Landfill > Unclassified | place... | reverse complement strand
CCAGATATGCAAAGGCACGATCCCCGCCTTGGTCCCAAAACCGATCAAGAACAATAAAAATACTATATTTTTAACATCAGGCGGCATCATCCGGCAGGCTTCCTTTATCGCCGGGAAATCAAAAGAACCGGCGTATTTATACATTATCAGGAACGCGGCAGTCAAGAAGGCGGTGCCGATATGCGTCATTACTATATAAACGAGCCCTGCCTGGACAGATTTCTCATGCGATGTGTCTGATACGACCAGAAAATATGAGACCAGAGACATGATCTCCCAGAACACGAGGAAAAACAGGCAGTTGTTTACTGTCACTACCAGCGCCATGGTTGACACAAAGATCAGCAATAAAACCCGGGCAAGGATTATTTTAAAAGGCGGGTATTCCCCTTTTAGGTATCCAAATGAATAAATTGCCGATGGCAGGGAAACTGCAACGATGGTGAAGAGGAAAAATAATGAGAGCGGATCGATCAGGAAGAATTGATCAATTGGAAGATTCAGCATTTGTACCGTTGTCCTTCTATAAAAAAAGAGAAACCTTTATCGGCCGGCAGAGCCGGCCAGCAAAGGTTTCTCGTTATTTTTTTTACTCCAGACCCACCTTCAAACTCGGAACTACTTCCCTGCTACAGGAAAAAATTTTAACACATTTTCGCGAAAAATCAAGCCAAAAAGCGCTCTTTGCCCTGCTATAACCTCGCCTCCACCCTGAATTCGCAATACTGCCCGTTTTTGATATCTATCTTGCCGAGGCTGTCCTCGTAACGCAGGTAATGGTTAAAGACGGCTCCCGTTGAAATCGAAGCGTTAAGGTATTTATTGAAACTGTATTTTATCCCGCCGCCCGCATAGTTTTCGTTATAGGTCAGGATCACTCCTTTACGACCATCCTTGGTCACTTCGTATTCATCGCAAGAAATGCTCCCCTCGGCGAAAATGGTAAGATGCTCATTTACGGCATAGGATATAGTGGGCCTTTCCGGGATGAGGTTAAAAGTCCATTTATCGTTGGGCTTATAGATGAAACCTATTATGGGCAAAACAGGCGAGTCGTAATCCGGATAAACAGCTACTCCGGCAATAAAGGTCCATTTTTCATCCGGCTGATAAATTACGAAGGAATGGACAGGCATTCTGAAAGCCGAAGAACGGGCCTCCCAATTCTGAGAGTGAAAAGAAGGATTAAGGCTCATGCGGAAATAGGTTTTGTCAAATTTGAAAAAAGGCAGGGTCGTCTCAATGCCCAATCCCACGTTTGTCAAATTAGCGGGCAATGAAACCCTCACATCCTTCTCCTCTATACCTGCATATCCGCTCTGTAGAGAAATCTCTACAGGTAATTGGCCGAAGGCCTTGAATGTATAGCTGTATTCAAAGGCAGAATCAATTACCGAAATTTTCCCTGGTTGCGCGTTTAAGGTGCGGCCCGGCAGATACCTGATATAGGAATCTACTTCATGGGAAAACTCATCTTCTTTTTTTTCAGTAATTACCGCATCCAGTTTCTGCCGGTATTCCTGCGCTGAGCGCTCTTTAGACTCCTGCGCCTCCAGGGAATCCTCTGATTTAGCCTCGGCAAAGGCCATGTTTATTGCCTTATCCCTTAGGTCAGTTTCTGCAGCTCTTAAGGACGGAGCGAGAAAAGTCAAAAAAGCAACCGAAAAAAAGAAGTTAAAACAAGTCCTTATTGATCTGGCTGCCATTTCAACACCTTTCTTTATTCCGACAATATTTTATTTATTGAAAGCCACCAGGGCCTTCTCGTTGTCGCTGGTAGAAAGCACTATCCTTGCGGGGCACTCTCCCGGGCAGGTGGTGCCGTAAATATGTTTTATGTCTATGCCTTCGGATGCGAGCTTATTTGCTACGAACTTCATGGCGCCGGTCCTGTTTTCCAGGCTGACAATCACCACTTCACTTTCTTTGTTTGAATTATAGCCTGCTTTTCTTAAGGCATCGCCCGCCCTCAGGTTATCATCACAGATAACCATGATCTTGGCTGTGTTGTTTTCGGCTGCGTAACCGGCAATTGCCAGGATATTCAGCCCGTGGTCGGCTAAAATCTTGGATATATCCGCCAGAACGCCGATCTTGTTCACTACAGTCACTACAATCTCTTTACCCATCTGCGCGCTCTTTAGCATTCCTCTCCTCCTCCCCCGTTTTAATACAAGACCTTGTTCTCCAATCTATCCCAATCCCTTAATAATACCCTGCATTCTTCGGCCATAAAGCCGGAGGATATCATCAACTTAGCCTTCCCTAACTTCTTCATCTTGAGGCTGGAGATGCCTAACTCATTAAATCCTGCCAGTTTGGCGTCCGCGATGCTTGCCCCATATATGAGATTGTTGATCCTGGCCCAGTGTATGGCACTAAAACACATAGGGCAAGGCTCGGTGGTAGAATAGATGGTGCATCCGGTAAGATCAAAACTCTTTAGCCTGCGCGAAGCAAGCCGTATCGCGTTTATCTCGGCATGGGCGGTAGCATCGCTTGAAATGACGGTATTCCTGGCTAAGGATACAAGTCGCCCGTTTTTCACTATGCACGCGCCAAAAGGCCCGCCGGAGACGGATTTAAGATTTTTACGTGCCTCTTTGATGGCCAAAGACATGAATTTTTTATTCAGAGCATTCTGCACGCTGTTTTCCCGACATTTAAAAAGCAGCCCCTTGCGCCTGCAAAAGAGTTGCTCTGCGGATCAGGATTCCAGGGCCACTTTTACAAAATTGACTATTTCCGCCCTGTCCTTTTCATCGATCTTGACGAAACATATCCCCAGACGGTGCGCGTTCTTTTCGATGGGGGTATTGGAACGGACTTCGCCGATGATCTCCATTGGCCCGTAAAAACTCACCCGGCTGTCTTCATCAACCTTAAACAAAGTAAACTTTATTAAAAGCTCTGTCTGAAGGGGGATATTATAATTTGTAGTAATGGATATCCCGCCTTCGCTCAAATCCAGGGCGGTGGACAGGATTTCCTTATCCCCTACCTGCATTCGCACGGACAAAGGCTTATTGATCTGATAAACAACGGCCAGACGCAGCCTTAAACGGGGGGATTTGCGCCGTTCAGTATGCGCGTAACTGTTTTCCTGCACAATGATTTCCTTTATTAAGATTTAGAGTTTTATTTTATCCGTTATGGCGGGGGTTGTCAATTACAAAATCAGATAGTTAGAATTGAGGTAACCGGGATTGCCCCATAAGGTACCCGTCGATATGAAAAGCGGCTGTTCTTCCTTCCTGTATCGCCCAAACGATCAATGATTGCCCGCGGTGCATGTCGCCTGCGCAGAACACCCCTCTAACGGAAGTCATGAAGCCGGGGCCGGTCTTAACATTGCCCCTTGCGTCTAACTCAACGCCCAGGTCTTTCAATAAACCGCTATGTTCGGGATGCAGGAAACCTATTGCCAGGACCACCAGGTCTGCCTCGATTTCGAATTCGCTCCCGGCTATCTCTGACATAACAGGGCAGCCTTTTTCGTCTCTGGAAAAAGCGGCTTCCGCGCACAACAATTTACTTACTCTCCCGGATTCTCCGATGAACTTCTTTGTCAGGATGGCCCATTTCCGTAAAGCCCCTTCTTCATGGCTAGTAGAGGTCTTCAGGACCAGCGGATGTTTCGGCCAGGGAAAATCCTTTGTGCGGCATTCAGGAGGTTTAGGCAGCACCTCGATCTGGACCACGCAGGAAACGCCCTGCCGGTTGGCGGTCCCTACGCAATCGGCGCCTGTATCTCCGCCGCCGATGACAACTACCCGCTTGCCTTTAGCATCTATGAGGATATCTTCGCTGATTTTTTCCTGTTTAGCCCGCCTATTGGCCTGCACCAGATAATCCATGGCAAAATGTATGCCCTTTAGGGAACGGCCTTCTATATTCATATCGCGCGGCTGGCGCGACCCTCCGGCAAGACACACCGCGTCGAAGCCTTTCTTCAGTTTTGCTGTATCGTAATTACTTCCGACTTCGATCCCGGTAATAAATTCTATCCCCTCCTGCTCAAAAAGGCTGATCCTTCTGTCCAGAATGTTTTTTTCCAATTTAAAATCCGGGATCCCGTAACGTAAGATACCGCCCGGACAATCGTCTTTTTCAAAGACAATCACCTTATGCCCTGCTTTATTTAACTGGTCGGCACAAGACATGCCTGCCGGACCGGAACCAATAACAGCGATCTTTTTGCCGGTGCGCCTTAAAGGCGGCTTCGGCTTGATAAACCCGTTGTTGAACGCATATTCGATAATGGCCAGTTCATTCTCCCTGATCGTAACCGGATCGTCATTGATCCCCAGGACACAGGCGGATTCGCAAAGAGCGGGGCACAGCCTGCCGGTAATTTCAGGCAGGTTGTTTGTCGAATGTAATAACCCCAAGGCCTTTTCCCACTTCCCGCGGAATACCAGATCATTCCAATCAGGTATATAATTGCCTATGGGGCAGCCCCAATGGCAAAAAGGGGTGCCGCAATCCATACAGCGAGAAGCCTGTTCGAACGAATCTTCTTCAGTCCTTAATACTGCCACTTCTTTAAAGTCCCTTGACCGCTCGCAGACGGGCCTGTATTCAGTTTTCTTTCTTTTTACCCTTAAGAACCCTCTTATGTCGCCCATTCTCTTCCTTTATGCCGGTTCCTTACGAAATCAGCCATCCGATACTTCGGTCAGCCCTAATTCTTCTTCCGTTTTCCTGGTCTCAAGTATCCTCTTATATTCCAGCGGCATGACCTTGATAAACTTCTTTGCTTCTTTTTTGAAGTCTTCCAAGATCTTTTTTGCCACAATGCTGCCGGTGTATTTGTAATGATTGGACAGCAGCATGCCTGCCAATTTCATATCTTCGCTTGATATTCCATCCAATTCCACCATGTCCTGATTGCATTTATCTTTAAAATCTCCTTCGGCATCATAAATATAGGCGATGCCTCCGGACATGCCTGCGGCAAAATTCCTTCCCGTCCCGCCGATCACCACAACCCTGCCTCCTGTCATATATTCACATCCGTGGTCGCCTACCCCCTCGACAACAGCGTATAGCCCGGAATTTCTTATGCAAAACCGTTCCCCCGTCTTCCCGCTTATATACGACTCTCCGTTTATCGCCCCGTAGAAGGCGGTATTACCTATAATGATATTTGATTGTGCCGCAAACTCCGCGCGCCTGTCGGGATAAATGATTATCTTACCTCCTGAAATCCCCTTGCCGACATAATCATTCGCCATCCCTTCAAGCTCGAAAGTAACCCCTTTTGCCAGCCACGCGCCGAAACTCTGCCCCGCCGTGCCTTTGAATTTACATAAAACGGTGCCCTCTGCCAGGCCTTCCTCGCCGAAGATTTTACAGATCTTCCCGCTTAACATCGCGCCCACAGCCCGGTCTGTATTGTTAATTCCCAGCTCGATCTTCACGGGCAGGCCCTTGGCAAGCGCGTCTTTAGATAAATCGATCAATCTTCTGTCTAAAACATCTTCGATCGCGTGGTGCTGTTTAACCATACAGCGCGTCCCAACGCCTTCCGGGACCTCAGGCTTATAAAATATCCTGGAGAAATCTATTCCCTTGGCTTTGTCAGGAAGGATATCCGGGTTCGATTCAAGCAGGTCCGTCCTGCCGATCATCTCATCCAGGCGCCTGAAACCAAGGGAACTCATGATCTCTCTTAATTCAGAGGCAACAAAACGCAGGTAATTGATAATATATTCCGGCCTCCCCGTAAACCTTTTCTCCAGGATCTCATCCTGTGTCGCGACACCAACAGAACAATTGTTCAGATGGCAGTGCCGGAGCATTACGCAGCCTAACACGATCAATGCTGCCGTGCAAAATCCGTATTCTTCAGCGCCCAATAAGGCGGCAATAGCTACGTCCCTGCCCGTACGCATCTGCCCGTCAGTCTGTAACCTGACCCTGCTCCTTAGATTGTTCAGGACAAGGGTCTGGTGCGTTTCGGAAAGCCCCAGCTCCCAGGGGAGCCCGGCGTGTTTTATGGAGCTTAAAGGCGAGGCCCCGGTCCCTCCGTCACCGCCTGAAATGAGGATCATATCCGCATGCCCCTTGGCAACTCCGGCCGCGATCGTCCCCACCCCTATCTCGGAAACGAGCTTTACGCTGATACGCGCTTCCGGATTAGTGTTCTTCAGGTCAAAGATCAATTCTGCAAGGTCTTCTATTGAATAGATATCGTGATGCGGAGGAGGCGATATCAAGGTCACGCCGGGAGTCGTATAACGCGTTTTTGCGATCGTGACGCTTACTTTATGCCCCGGCAATTGCCCTCCCTCGCCGGGCTTTGCCCCCTGCGCGATCTTGATCTGCAGCTCATCGGCGTTTACTAAATAATTGGTGGTTACCCCGAACCTGCCTGACGCAACTTGTTTGATGCTGGAGCGCCTGGAATCACCTCCCGGCAAAGGCGTAAAACGCTCCGGGTCTTCTCCTCCCTCACCTGTATTAGAGCGGCCTCCGAGCCTATTCATGGCTAAGGCCAGGGTTTCGTGCGCCGCCCGGCTGATAGATCCGAAACTCATTGCTCCCGTAGCGAACCTTTTGACTATCGCTTCCACCGGCTCAACTTCCTCAAGCGGCACGGGATGGGTTTTCTTAAATCTGAAACAGCCTCGCAGCGTGGCCGGGTTCCCCGACTGGTCGTTGATACGCCCTGCGAACTCTTTATATTTGGCGAAGTCTCCTGTCCTGGCCGCGTCCTGCAGCAACGCTATTGTTTCCGGGTTCCAGAGATGGAATTCACCGTCCCGCCTCCACTGGTAAACTCCTGCGGACTCAAGCATATCCTGGGCGTTATCCGTCGCGGAAAACCCCCGGGAATGCCGCAAAACCGTCTCTTCGGCGATATCTCCCAGCTTTACGCCTTCGATCCTTGAAACAGTTCCCGTAAAATATCTCTCTATCACTTCTCTGCTTATGCCTAAGGCCTCGAATATCTGGGCGCCCCTGTAACTCTGTAACGTAGAAATACCCATCTTCGAGAGTATTTTCAGGATGCCCTTTTCTCCCGCCTTAATAAAATTGTAAACCGCCTTGTCCGGAGTGAGACTTAACTGCCCGTCATCGATCAGCGATAGAACCGCTTCATAGGCCAGATAAGGATTTATGCAGTCCGCGCCGTATCCGAAAAGCAGGGCAAAGTGATGCACTTCCCTTGCGTCTGCGCATTCAACGATAATGCTGATACGGGTCCGTAGAGCCAGTTTCACTAAATGATGATGCACCGCGGCAGTGGCTAATAAGGCGGGTATCGCGGCGTATTTTTCATTTACGCCTCTGTCACTTAAGATTATGAACGTATAGCCGGAATTTATGGCGTCTTGCGCTTCCAGGCAGATCCTTTTCAGGGCGTTTTGAAGGCCTTTCTTATCTTTTATTCTGAAAAGTACAGGGATCTCTTTTGTCTTAAACCCATTGATATTGATATGCCGTATCTTACGCAGTTCTTCATCCATAAGTATAGGATGCCTTACCCATAATTTATGGGCGTGCCCTTCGGTCTCCGTCAATAGGTTCTTTTCAGGCCCTAAATAAGTAGAAAGGCTCATCACCATCTCTTCCCGTATTGGGTCGATCGCAGGATTTGTAACCTGCGCGAATAATTGCTTAAAATAAGAATAAAGAAGCTGCGGTTTCTTCGAAAGGATGGCGCTTGGAGTATCATTTCCCATTGAGCCGACCGGCTCCTGGCTGTTTTCCGACATAGGTTTTATGATGAATTTCAGGTCTTCCCGCGAATACCCGAATGCCTTGAATAACTTGATCCTGTCTGATAACCGGCTGCCGCCTTTTTCCACTCCGGGGCAATCTTCAAGCGAGACCATATTCTTAACCCATTTTGAGTAAGGTTTATTGCTTACGGCCCTTTGTTTTAATTCTCCATCCTGGATGATCCTGCCTTCCTTTGTGTCGATAAAAAACATTTTCCCCGGTTCCAGCCTCCCGGAGATAAGGATGTCTTCCGGCGCGATCTCAAGGACACCGGACTCTGACGCCATCACAGCCAGGCCGTTTTTTGTGACTATATAGCGCCCGGGCCGCAGGCCGTTCCTATCAAGGACCGCGCCCACTTTTTCTCCGTCGCTAAAGGCTATCGCGGCAGGCCCGTCCCAGGGCTCCATTATGCAGGCATGATATTTGTAAAAATCCCGCAATTTTGCATCCATGAGCCTGTTCTGTTCCCACACCGCAGGAAGAAGCATCATCATCGCATGTTCGAGCGTCCTGCCGGATAAAATAAGCAGCTCAAACATATTATCCAAAGAAGCGGAATCGCTGCCTGCCGGAACAATGACGGGCTTTATCTTCTTTAACTCCTCTGAACTGAAGAATTCGCTTTCAAGCAGTCCCTGGCGCGCCCTCGCCCAGTTGATATTCCCTCTTAACGTATTGATCTCTCCGTTATGCGCCAAATATCTGAACGGCTGAGAAAGGTCCCATGTCGGAAAGGTATTCGTGGAATAACGGGAATGCACCAGGCACAAGGCACTTTTGATCGTTTTGTCGCTTAATTCAACGAAGAACTTTTCAACCTGATACGGCATAAGCAGGCCTTTATAGGAAAAAGTGCGGCTGGAGAGGTTCGTGATGTAAAATCCCTGCCTGCCGGCAGGCAGGGATTTGTTCTCTATCTTTGACCGGCGTATAGCGTTTTCTATCCTCCTGCGCGCGACATACAACCTGCGCTCAAAATCCAGCTGGCCGGCTATTTGTTTATTTTTTGCAATAAAGACCTGTTCTATCCTGGGCTCCGTTTCCCTGGCGGCTTTACCTATGACGGAATTGTCAACGCTGACATCGCGCCAGCCCAGAAGGGACAACCCTTCGTCTTTGATTATCTTAGAGAAAACGCGCTTACAGTATTCATATTCATCCTTCACGGCAGGCAGAAAGACCAGGCCGCTGCCGTAATCACCGCTTTCAGGCAGGTCTATCCCGGACCTTGACGCGAGGGACGCAAAAAAATCATGCGGCATCTGTATCAATATCCCCGCTCCGTCCCCAGTCTTTGGGTCCGCGCCGGTCGCGCCGCGGTGCGAGAGCCTCTTTAAGACCTCGAGTCCTTGCCTGATTATCAAATTGGACTTTTGCCCTTTTATATTGCAGACAAAACCTACACCGCAGGAATCGTGTTCAAAATTGGGGTCATATAATCCGTATTTTTCGAATCTACGCCGGTTATCCATAGCTATATCAATCCCCTCCACCTCTCGACATCTATCCCCAGTTTCTTTATCTTTGAACGCATGGTATTGCGGTTAATACCCAGGATCCTGGCCGCGCGCAATTGATTACCTTCTGTCAACCTGAGGGTGTGTTTAATCAAAGGTTTTTCAACGGCTTCCAGCATTGCCCTGTATAACATGCCTTTTTTCTCGTTATACAATGATTCTTCAAGCTCTATGATCTTGTCTTCGAGCGATACGATTTCTTTCAAATCATCCTTTTTCAATATCTTAATAATATTTTCCTGCTTAAGGATATCTATATTGGCATTACCGTATTGTTTCAGCATCTGCCCCAATAATTCTTTTATTTTTTCCTCGTTGTCTGTTATCAACAGCGTAATCATGTTTTATTAAGCAAATTGTGCCTAACGTTTAAGCACCGGGTGTTGCCAAAAAACGCCCCCATCTTTTAGCCGGGGGCGTTTTTAACGGTCCCGCCGCCTCTTAAGTTTACTTGATAAAAAGCATCTCCCTGTATTTTGGCAGGTCCCAGTGTTCGTCTGAAACAACGGTTTCAAGCGCATCCACATGCCTCCTGATATGCTCCATCAGCGGCTTAAGCTCTTCGAAATAGAGTTTGGCGCGCTTTTCATTGTCCAGCTTGCCGGCCTCATCAAGGAGCTTCTTCATTTCCTTGGCGTTACGCCTGACATAGTAGATCTTTGCGGTAACTTCCGACAAATGCCCTTTCAGGTCTTCAAGGGCCGCCTTGTCTACTTTCAAACCGCTCTTCTTCAACTGCACGATCGTCCCGAGATTCCTGGCAACGAGCTGCTGGTATTCAAAACCTGCAGGGACGACGCTTGCGTTAACCATTTCATTAAGGGTATTTGCCTCTATTTCAAGCGTCAGATTGTACATATGCATCCAGATGTGGAACCTGGAAAACATCTCTTCTCTTGTTAAAACATTATATTTCTCGAACAGCTTAAGGTTCTTTTCTTCGGTCAGTGCATTAAGCGCTTCGTAAGTAGCGGCGACATTCGGGAGCCTTCTTTTTTTCGCTTCCTTTACCCACTCTTGCGCATAATTATTTCCTTCGAAGCGGATATCTTTAGTCTCTTTGAATATCTGTGAGATCACCTGGATCACCGCAGTATTAAAATCCTTCTCCCCGGATGCCTTTTTGATCTTTTCTGCCACAAAATCAATGGAATCGGCGATGATCGTGTTGATCACCGTGATAGGAGTAGAGATATTCTGGGAAGAACCCACCGCGCGAAATTCAAACTTTGCACCTGTAAAAGCAAATGGCGATGTCCGGTTCCGGTCCGTACTGTCCTTGTTGAATTTGGGCAACCTGGCCACGCCTAAGTCAATAATATCCTGCTTTGAAACCTTGGTTTTTGTGCCCCTCTCGAGCATATTCACGATGTTCGTCAGCTGCTCGCCCAGAAATACACTGATTATCGCCGGCGGGGCTTCATTCGCGCCCAAACGGTGCTCGTTACCCGCCATTGCCACTGAGGCACGCAGGAGATCGGCGTGCGAATATACCGCCCTTAAAACCGCCGCCAAAACAGCCAGGAACTGCAAATTATCTTCCGGAGTGACTCCCGGGTTAAGGAGATTATTCCCTTTATCATCCGCCAGTGACCAATTAAGGTGCTTCCCGCTTCCGTTGATGCCGGCAAACGGCTTTTCATGCAGCAGGCACACCAGGTTATGGCGAAGAGCGACCTTTTTCATCAAATCCATTAACAACTGATTGTGGTCAGCGGCAATGTTCGATTCTTCAAATATCGGCGCAAACTCATACTGATGAGGCGCAACTTCATTGTGCCGGGTCATGATGGGGATACCGAGCTTGTAGGCCTCCTGCGCTACCTCAAACATATAGTTCACGACGCGTTCTTTGATCGTCCCGAAATACTGGTCTTCAAGCTGCTGCCCTTTCGGAGAAGCGGCGCCGATGAGTGTGCGTCCGGCCATTACCAGGTCTTGCCTCAAATTATAATAATTCTTGTCTATCAGGAAATATTCCTGTTCCGGGCCGCAGGTAGAAAACACCTTCTTTGCGTCTTTGTGCCCGAAAAGCTTCAAGAGATTCACCGCCGCCCTGCTCAATGCTTCATCGGAACGCAGAAGCGGGAGTTTCTGGTCGAGCGCGTGGCCATGGTAAGAAACAAATATTGTCGGGATGCATAGTGTTTTACCCAGCTTGCTCTCAATGATAAAAGCCGGGCTAGAAGGGTCCCATGCGGTGTATCCGCGGGCTTCAAAAGTTGCGCGTATGCCTCCCGAGGGGAAGCTGGAGGCATCCGGTTCTCCCTGGATTAATTTTGAACCTGAGAACTTTTCAATCACCTTACCCGGGCCGGTAATAGAGATAAAACTGTCGTGCTTTTCCGCGGTCAATCCGGTCATCGGCTGGAACCAGTGAGTGTAGTAGGTTGCGCCTTTTGCGATCGACCAATCCTTCATGGCACTGGCGATCTCGTTTGCCTGCGCCAGGCTTATAATTTTTCCTTCCGACATCCAGACCTTAAATGCCTCAAAGGTATCTTCGGAGATATACTCGCGCATTACTTCCATGCTGAATGTATTTTCTCCGAAATAACCCGAAACCTTTTCGGGCAGGTCAATTTTTGTCAATTCCACCCCTTTGATGTTCGCTAATGCCTCTTGTCTGACTGCCATAATACCCTCCGAATGGTTTTCTTAAATAAAAAAGCGCTCATTTCAGCCTTTCTCTACAAAGCTGTAATGAACGCCTCTGTTCTTTTTTTATTATTGCCTAATTAAGCACTACACCGTGCCCAAATAATAGCCTTCAGTGCTCTGTTAATACAAGTAAAAAAACAGCCTGCCTGGTAACCTTTTTTTTAGCCCTATCCTATTGCCACCTGGCCGCGCTCTTCGGTCCTGATGCGCACGCATTCTTCTAAGTTCAGGACAAATATCTTGCCGTCTCCTGTTTCCCCTGTCCCGGCCCCTCTGACGATGGCATTAATGGTAGGCTCCACAAAATCTTCGTTCACGGCTATCTCGAGCCGGATCTTCCGCAGAAGATTCCCCGTCTCTTTATGTCCGCGATAAACCTCGGCAATGCCTTTCTGCCTGCCATGGCCTAAGACTTCGCTTACGGTGATCAGGTTTACTTCTGCCTTATAGAGCTCTTCTTTTACTTCTTCCAATTTGTACGGCTGAATTATAGCTATGATTAATTTCATAAAGACCTCCTATTCTAATACCGTGTACGCCCTTTCCCTGTGCTGCGTCAGATCAAGCCCCATAAGCTCCTCTTTTTCGTTTACCCTCACGCCAAAAAAGAAATCAACGACCTTATAGATCACGAAAGTGCAGATAAACGTGTAGCCGATGGTAACAGCCACCGTGATCAGTTGAACCATAAACTGCTTGGGATTACCGAAAAACAGCCCGTCTGCTCCCGCAGGGTTCACAGCCTTAGAAGCAAACAGCCCTGTAGCCAACGCCCCCCAGATCCCTCCCACGCAATGCACGCCAAAGGCATCCAGGGAATCATCGTAACCCAATTTCGGCTTAATTACGCTAACGGCAACAAAACAAAAAGCGCTGACCGACAAACCTATGATCATGGCGGGGATCACGCTCACAAAACCGGCTGCTGGGGTAATGGCTACAAGCCCGGCTACCGCGCCCGAAGCTACGCCGAACATGGTCGGCTTACCGTTACGCATCCATTCAATCAGCGCCCAGCTTAAGCCCGCAGAAGCTGCCGCGGTATTAGTTACTACGAAGGCGTTTACCGCAAGGCCGCCCGCTGTCAGGGCGCTTCCGGCGTTAAACCCGAACCATCCGAACCACAATAACCCGGTCCCCAGCACCACAAAAGGCAGATTATGCGGCGCCGGCACATTTGAATCGAGATTTTTTCTTCTGCCGATCACCAGGGCAGTGACCAAAGCCGCAATACCGGCATTGATATGCACAACCGTCCCTCCCGCGAAGTCAAGCGCTCCTAAATTCCTCAGCCAGCCGCCAACCCCCCATACCCAGTGGCAAAGCGGGTCGTAGACAAACGTCGCCCACAGCAGCGTAAATACAAGAAAAGCGGAAAACTTCATCCTTTCCGCAAAGGCGCCGATGATGAGCGCGGGCGTAATTATTGCGAACATCGCCTGGAAGATCATGAATGCCTGATGCGGTATGGTCGCGGCATAATCCGCGTAGGGCTCAAAGGCGCTTACGCCGTTTAAACCGGCCCAGGCAAAACCACCCCAGAAACCTTTCCCCGGGGCAAAAGAAAGGCTGTAGCCAAAAAGCACCCATTGGATGCTTAAGACGCACATAATGATGAAACACTGCATCAATACGCTAAGCACGTTTTTCCTCCTGACCATGCCGCCGTAGAAGAATGCCAGTCCCGGAGACATCAGTAATACCAGGGCCGATGAAACCAGAATCCAAGCGGTATCTCCAGCATTAATCATATTCCCTCCTTTTAATAACATTTTGAAATCAAGCCGCTACTTCAAATAATCGTTTTTAGAATATGCCAAACAATTGTTTATCCAAGTGAGAAACAACGGGCAAAAAAAATTTACTCTATGCCAAGCCTCTCCTTTACGATCCTGGCATAGAGTTTGTTTATATGATTGGTTTTAAACCAGCGCTCAATGGTTGACACATGGATGTCTACGACCTTAGAGAGATCGTGCAGAGTATATCCTTTTTCCTGCTTAATTATCCGTATTCTGTCGATCAATTCTTTATCAACCATACGCTTTCTTCTCAGAGAGCAACTTCTCCTTTTTCAAAGGTACGTATCCTTATCGCACTTTCAATAGGCGAAATGAATATCTTGCCATCGCCGATTTCCCCCGTGCGCGCGCTTTCAATTATGGCCTCGATAACTTTATCCGTATCCTGATCTTTAACCACTACGTCAATTTTTATCTTTGGAAGCAACTCTACTTTATATTTCTCTCCTCTCCATTGCTGGATCATCCCTTTCTGTTTACCATGTCCTTCGATTTCCGTGATCATCAACCCGGTGCAACCGGATAACTCAAGAGCACGGCGCACCGCTTCTAATTTTTCCGGCCTTATTATCGCCTCTATTTTTTTCATAGCTTCTCCTCCGATCCTTTTATCCCCAAAAAGGAATATGCCGGTTTACGCCCTAAGAACTCGGGATAAGCGCTATTACCATGTTCGCCTATATCCAGGCCTTCTATCTCTTCATGCAAGCTGACCCTGATCCCCATGGTCGCTTTTAAAACTGCCCACGCGATCAAAGAAATGAAGAATGTGTATGCCGCTACGCTGATAACCGCCGCCAGCTGCGCGAGCAATAGTTTGGTCCCGCCTCCGTAAAACAAACCGTTGCCGGTGGCCGTACCGGTGATTTTATCCTGCGCAAATAGCCCGACACAAAGCGTGCCGAATACGCCGTTAACCAAATGCACAGACAAGGCTCCAACCGGATCATCGACTTTTAACCTGTCAAATATGATCACCGCCAGAACTACAAGTATACCCGCAATAAGCCCTATGATTATGGAACTTGGTATACTTACAAAGGCACAGGGCGCAGTAATAGCAACTAACCCCGCCAGGCAGCCGTTAAGCGTCATGCCCAAATCAGGCTTGCCTAAAAGAATCCATGAAATGATCGTTGAGCTCATTATTGCCGCAGCTGCCGCCATATTCGTTGTCATCGCGATGTGCCCGATGGCCACAGGATCAGCCGCCATGGTTGAGCCGGGGTTGAACCCGAACCATCCAAACCAAAGCACAAAAGTGCCTAAAGTAGCGATTGAAAGATTGTGCCCGGGTATCGGGTTTATGTTGCCGTTGTTATACTTGCCGAACCTCGGTCCGAGCATCAATACCCCTGCCAAAGCGGCCCACCCCCCTACCGAATGTACGACCGTTGAGCCTGCAAAATCAAACATCCCTTTAGCAGCCAGCCAGCCACCACCCCATATCCAATGGCCGATAACCGGATAGATGAACATAGTCATAATAAAAGTAAACACGATAAAAGACTTGTATTTTATCCGCTCCGCTACCGCCCCGGATACTATTGTGGCCGCTGTCCCACAAAAGACCAACTGGAAGAAGAATTTTGTCCATAAAGGCACTCCGGTCCAGGCTATTGCGGAGTACACTCCTTTATAAGCCTCACCCGTCGCCGGTGAATTATCCATGCCGCTTGCAAAGAACAGTCCATTTAGCCCAACAAAAGGATTGCCATCCCCGAACATAAGCCCCCAGCCGATGAACAGGAACCCTAAAGACGAAACCGCAAAAACTACAAAATTCTTCGAGAGTATATTTACACAATTCTTCATCCTCGCAAAGCCGGCCTCGACCATGGCAAAACCGAGATTCATAAAGAATACCAGCATTGCCGTAATCAAAACCCACATTGTGTCTAAAGCAACCTTCATGTCCATAAAACCACCTCCCTAAATAATTCTTTTTAGAAATCGATATCCAGTTGAAATGTTATGGTGTCCTTTAAATTGCGGTTATTATATATGTCGTAAGCTATTATCGCTGAAACATTATCGGCGAACTTCCATGAGAATCCGACATTAAGCGCGCCGTAAGAAGAATGTGTCCCCTGATAATCCACGCACAGCCAGAGCCGGTCACTTATCTCAGGAATAACCCTATCCCAGGCCAGCAAAACTCCGGAGTTATCTCTAGAATCATCTTCATCGCGCAATAACCTGCCGTTCCCGTTAAAATACCCGGCGGAAAATCTGCCCAGATTGATCTTTCCGACGGTAATGTTCTTGGCAGCCCTGGCATAAAAAACATTATTATCCGTCTTATGCCGTTTATAACCCATATCATACAGGCCGGCCGCTACCGCTGGCATATGCTTAAAATATGCATCCTCCGGGACGCCGAGTTTGAAATGAAAATATACCGGCCATTTGTCCAATGCCGGCCCGAAACCCTTTTTATAATCAAAACCGGTCTCGGCCATGATTTTGCCCAGCGGGGACCAAAGCTTACCCAGCAAATTTTCTTCGCTCTTGTCGGACAGGAGGCTGAAGGTGGGGCCGTAAACCTGCTGGACATAAAGCTCGTTGCCGTTACGGTCCCGGCTTTTCTCCGGAATATATACATCAGCGCCTAAATGTATTTTCTTGTACGGCTGGATGTCCGTAGAAGGCGTCCATATATAGGTAGTCGGGGTAGCAAAAGCAAAACCGGTAAATAACGCATTTAACAGTAAAGCTGCGATAAGCGCCGCGTAAAACGTGTTCCTTTTCATTCTTTTCTCCTTTTCGGTAAAAAAAATAAAGGCGTCTCTTATCCCGGCAACGGGCTAAAAGACGCCTATGTCTTAAAAATAAAAGCGTTCTTTCTTTAAAAAAGAACGCCGTTGTACTGCTACCTACACATCACTGTGCCTACACCACTACAAGTAATAAAATGCTTTTCCTGGTAACTTTTTATTTTAATTCTTCGAAAAACTTACGGTAACGCTCACGGATGCGATCTTTCATCTTTATAACACCCACATGCGAAAGGCCGAGCTTTTGGCCGATCTGCCGGTAGGTCAATCCTTCCAGGCTCAATGCTAAGAGCTCTTTCTCTTTTTTCTTAAGGCCGTTGTTCCTCATTTTCTCAACCAGCATTTTACTGTCCAGATAATCAAAATATTCCGCGCTGTCTGTCGCCGGCAGGATATCCTCCAGGTCGTTCCCTTCTTCCCCGATCATAGCATCCATGCTGACAAGTATTTTTTTGTCCTGTACCTTGCGGATATAGTTCTTTAAATAGAAATAACACCCCTGGAGAATGTAACTGTCCGTTTTTTCCTCGAGGCGGCAGGCGTCAAAATCCACCCAAAGGTGCATTAAGGCCTCCTGATACAAGTCTTCGTCGTTAAAAAAAGTGAAACGGCCGTTAAGCCTGTGCGTTATGGCTTTTAATTTAGGGGATATCGTTTTGACTAATTGTTCAAAATACATTTTAAGCTCCAACAACTAATAACAATCAGTATCCTTTATACTTATTAGTAATAGGCATCCTTCTGTCCCTGCCGAAGGCCTTCGGCGTAATCTTGATCCCGGGAGGGGCCTGCCTGCGTTTATATTCGCTTTTATCCACCAAATTAATGACCTTTACCACCGTTTCTTTATCGAAACCTGCCTTCACTATCGCTTCCAGGCCATTATCTTCTTCTATGTATTCTTTAAGGATAGGATCCAATTTTTCATAAGGCGGCAGGGAATCACTGTCCTTTTGATTAGGCCTTAGTTCCGCCGTGGGCTCTTTAGTGATAATGCGTTCAGGAATGACCGGAGTAATGGAATTCCTGTATTTTGACAATTGATATACCAGGACTTTAGGCACGTCTTTGATAACGGCAAAACCGCCTGCCATATCTCCGTAAAGCGTCGCATAACCTGTACTCATCTCCGACTTATTGCCCGTAGTCAAAACGAGGTATCCGAATTTATTGGAAAGCGCCATCAGGCAGTTCCCCCTGATGCGCGCCTGTAAATTTTCTTCCGCTATATCGCTTGGCCTGCCTGCGAAATGCGGCTGAAGAAGCGTTAAATAGGCCTTATAAACCTCATCGATAGAAAGATTGATGATTTTAATGCCTAAATTATCCGCAAGCTGCGTAGCATCGATCAAAGATTCTTCGGAAGAATAGCGCGAAGGCATAAAGACACCCGTGACATTGTCTTTTCCCAGCGCATCCACCGCAAGGGCGGCGACCAGGGCAGAATCAATACCTCCGCTTAACCCGATGACGGCCTTCCGGAAGCCGTTTTTTGCCACATAATCTTTCAGGCCCAGAAGCAGCGCACCGTAGACTTCCGGCACGTATTCCAACGGCTTATTAATTTTTGCGGAAAGCCGCGGTTTATCTTCCCCGCTGATCAATTTGTCGATGCTGAGCGCCTTTTTAGCATTGCCTGCCTTGCTGACAGGAACAGCCACATCGACTATTAACAGGTCTTCTTTAAAACTTGCGGCGCGGCCGATCATCCTGCCGCTATCCGAAACAACCATGCTTGTGCCGTCAAAAACCAGCTCATCCTGTCCGCCTACCAAATTATTATAGGCGATAAACACTTTATTCCGTTTTGCCTGGGTCTTCACTATCGTCTCGCGCTCCTTGATCTTCCCGGCATGATACGGAGAGGCATTTATGTTAAAAATAAGCCTTGCCCCTGATTTTGCCTGGGCGCTTAAAGGCCCGTTATTATGCCAGATATCCTCGCAGATGTTGACGCCGAAAATAACCTGCCCGAGCCTAAAAACCAACGGCTTTGCGCCTTCAATAAAATACCGCTTTTCGTCAAAAACGCCGTAGTTAGGAAGCAGCATTTTGCGGTACACCCCGATAACTTTTCCTTGATTTATAACTGCTGCCGCGTTATATATACCGAATTTATCCTTATCCGCGAAACCGGCGATCGCTATTATGTTGCCTATTGAAACCGTAAAGCCTTTCAGGGCCGATAGATTATCCGCGATAAATTTCGGCTTATGCAAAAGATCTTCGGGAGGATATCCTGTAATCGCCAGTTCCGGGAATGTAACTATATCCGCCCCCGCCTGCTGTGCCTGCTTAAGACACGAAAGCATTCTCTGGCAGTTGCCGGATAGATCTCCTACCGTACAATTAATCTGCGCCAACGCTATACGTAAGACTTGTTTTTTCATGGCAATTTTCGCTTTCTGCTTAAAAAAATAGCGCCCTTTCAGCTTTTTCGCTAAAATAAGGACGCCTTAGTCCGGTAACAAAAATGTCTCCCGAGCGTTTTCTCAGAAGACATCTATGTCTTATATCGTACCTCACCGTATCATTTAGAGTATATCACACTATTAATTATTGTCAAGCACTTTCCATTTACGGCCATAACCTGCCGCATCACAAAAGCAGGGTGGCATTATTGTCCAGTACCTGGAAAAAACCCGTTTTTTCGCAATTAACGGCAGTTACCGCGCCCGATGGTTCTTTCACGGTTATCTTCCCCGGGATAATATTTGCGACAAGCGGCGCGTGTCCGGCTAAAACGCCCAGATAGCCTGATTCCGCAGGCACTATGACGGATACGGCCTTACCTGAAAACACGGTCTTTTCCGGAGAAATTATGGTCAGCTGGAAAGGCCTATCCATTACCGTTCCTTCTTTTTAACTCTTGCGAATTTTCCATGATTTCTTCGATGGTCCCCTTCATGAAAAATGCCTGTTCAGGGACCTGGTCCAACTCCCCGCCTATGATCATGTTCGCGCCCTTGATCGTGTCCTCAAGCTTCACGTATCTGCCCTTCATGCCGGTGAAGGCCTCAGCGACAAAAAACGGCTGAGAAAAGAACCTTTGGATCTTTCTTGCCCGCGAAACTATCAATTTATCCTGGTCGGATAATTCATCCAGGCCTAAAATGGATATGATATCCCGCAAATCTTTGTAACGCTGCAGTACTTTTTGTACGTTCAGCGCGGTATTGTAATGCGCCTCGCCTATTATTCTGGGGTCCATGATCCTGGATGTGGAATCAAGGGGGTCCACGGCAGGATAAATTCCTAATTCCGCTATCTGACGCGATAAGACGATCTTTGCGTCAAGATGAGTGAAAACCGCCGCCGGCGCAGGATCCGTAAGGTCATCGGCAGGCACATACACTGCCTGGATGGAAGTGATCGCGCCGTTCCTTGTGGAGGCGATCCTTTCTTCCAGTTGGGCGACTTCCGTAGAAAGGTTGGGTTGGTAACCCACGGCGGAAGGCATACGCCCAAGCAAAGTAGAAACCTCGGAGCCGGCCTGAATATAACGGTATACATTATCTATGAACAACAGGACGTCTTTCCTCTGCACGTCCCTGAAATATTCTGCGATAGTCAAGGCAGACAATCCTATGCGCAGCCTCGACCCCGGCGGCTCATTCATCTGCCCGAAAACAAGGGCGCTGTTTTTAATTACTCCGGATTCGTTCAATTCCAGGAATAATTCGTTCCCTTCTCTGGTCCTTTCTCCGATCCCGGCAAAAACGGATACACCCCCGTGCTCTGTGGCGATAGTCCTGATAAGCTCCATAACGATAACGGTCTTGCCAACCCCGGCGCCGCCGAAAAGCCCGACCTTTCCTCCTCTTGGTATGGGTGCCAAAAGGTCAATTACTTTCAGCCCCGTCTCAAGGACGGTAGAGATCGGCAACTGCTCCTCAAAATTCGGGGACTGTCTATGTATAGGACTGCGCTTACCGGGTTCCGGCAGCGGTCCCTTGCCGTCAATAGGCTCGCCTAAAAGATTAAATATCCTGCCCAGCGTCTGTTCGCCTATAGGCACGGTGATCGGCGATCCTGTATCAAGCGCCTTCATGCCGCGCACAAGGCCGTCTGTCGGCCCTAAGGCGATACAGCGCACCGTGTTGTTGCCGATATCCTGCGCCACTTCCAGGACAAGATCGATCGCTTTCTCTTTATCCTGGACCTTGAGGGCGTTCAATAATTTCGGGCCTTCACTCTCCGGGAATTTAATATCAACGCTCGGGCCTATTACCTGGATTATAATACCTTCTGCCATCGTTCACCTTAAGCTTTCAATGCCTCTGCCGATGAAATAATCTCTAAGATATCCTTAGTGATATTGGCCTGGCGCACCTTATTTCTTAACAAGACCAGGCCTTCCAGCATCTCAAATGCGTTCTCTGTCGCATACTTCATCGCTATGCTCCTGGCGGCGTGCTCCGAAGTAAAGGCCTCCAGTAACACTAATTTGATCTTTAAAAATAAATAAACCGGAATGAGTTTTTCAAGGATGCCGTTAATATCCGGCTCAAGGATAAAATCTATCTCTTCCCCCTGACGCGGCTCGATATTCAGGTATTTCTCGATTACCGGCTGATGGATCGCGCCTGTCTTATATAGAGTATAAGCGATGTATACTTCCCGCGCCCTGCCGTTTAAAAACTCATCCGACAGATCCCGCGAAATCTTACCAGCCAGCGCATCAGAATACCTGCCGTTTATCAGGGTGTAATCTTTTATTATATTTGCGCCTTTCTTCTTAAAATAGCTCACACCCCGGCTGCCCAGGACAATGAGCCTTACGCCGGACTGTCCTGCTTTTGTCTTTATGAAATCTTCGGCCAGGCTGATAATGTTGTTATTATAAACTCCGCAGAGGCCGTTATCGGAGGCGATCACCAATAGAAGTATGGAGTTTTCCCCGGATCCAGGCTTAAGACACGGCAAACCCAGGCCTTCCCTGCCGCCGAGAAGGTTATCCAGAAGCGTCAACACTTCCTTGAAATAAGGACGCGCAATGTAGAGGGCTCTATCTACGCGGTCAAGCTTTTGCATAGACACCATCTGCATGGCATTGGTGATCTTTTTCGTGTTCTCTATGCTGCGGATCCTGTTTTTTATGTCGCGTAAAGACTCTGACATGGAAATGGCTACTTATAAATCCCCGGATTAAACTCTTTTTTAAATTCGGCTATCACTTCGTCCAATTTTTTCATTAATTCTTTGCTCAACTCGTTTTTCGCCTCAATCTCATGTTCTATATCCGGATGGTTCTTTTCGGTATACCCGTAAAACTCGTTCTCAAATTTTTTTACCGCCACGACAGGCAGGTCATCAAGAAAACCGTTTATGCCGCAATAGATGATCATTACCTGTTTTGCCACTGAAAGCGGAGCGTATTGGGCCTGCTTCAGGAGCTCTACCATCCTCTCCCCGCGCGTAAGCTGCTCCTGGGTGGTTTTATCAAGGTCAGTGCCGAATTGGGTAAAATTTACCAGTTCCCTGTATTGGGCGAGATCAAGCCTCAACTTTCCGGCTACCTGCCTCATTGCCTTACTTTGCGCCTTGCCTCCGACCCTGGAAACGGATAATCCAACGTTGATCGCCGGCCTTGTGCCTGAATAAAAAAGGTCCGTCTCAAGGTATATCTGCCCGTCAGTAATAGAAATGACGTTTGTCGGTATATAGCTTGTGATATCTCCGGCCTGTGTTTCAATTATCGGTATAGCGGTAATTGAACCCTTGCCCTGCGTATCGGAAAGTTTCGCGGCGCGTTCAAGAAGCCTTGAGTGCAGGTAGAATATGTCTCCCGGAAAGGCCTCTCTTCCCGGAGGCCGCCTTAACAGCAAAGAAAGCTGCCTGTAAGCCTGCGCGTGTTTTGAAAGGTCATCGTACACTATTAAAACATCTTTGCCTGAATACATGAATTCTTCAGCGATGGCACAACCCGCATAAGGGGCCAGATGCTGCAGGGATGCCGAGGCGCGGCTTGAGGCGCTGACTATTGTGGAATATTCCATTGCCCCATATTTCTCAAGGATCTGGGAAACAGCCACTATACTTGACATCTTCTGCCCTATGGCAACATAAATACAAAAAACCCCTTTGTCTTTCTGATTGATTATCGTATCAATGGCAAGGGCGGTTTTGCCGGTCTGCCTGTCACCGATGATCAATTCCCGCTGGCCGCGGCCAATGGGCGTCATCGAATCTATGGCCTTAATGCCGGTCTGCAGCGGCTGTTTAACGGGCTGGCGCTCCACGACATTAGGGGCGTTGGCTTCAAGGGGCCTGAATTTATCTGTTACTATGGGGCCTTTACCGTCAATCGGCTTACCAAGCGAGCTGACCACGCGCCCTATCAGGGCCTGCCCGACCGGGACCTGGGCGATCTTTCCCGTCCTCTTTACCGTGTCGCCCTCTTTTATGGTCTGGTCGGGATTATCTGTCCCGAAGATGACCACCCCGACGCTGTCCTCTTCGAGGTTCATGACCATACCTAATATATTCCCGGGGAACTGCACCAGTTCCCCCATCATTACGTCGTCCAGCCCGTAAATCCGCGCAATAGTATCCCCGACCTGGATCACCGTGCCTACGGATTCAACCCGCAGGCGGGTCTTGTATTTCTCCAGCTCTTTCTTGATTATAGAAGTGACTTCTTCGGGTCTAAGTGCCATCTCTAATTCAACCTCAAGGATTCTAATTTTTCCCGCAGGTCGTCCAGGCGCCTGCGCACGGAACCGTCTATAACTCTGTTTCCGATGATGATCTGTATACCGCCTAAAAGCGTCCCGTCCAAATCTATATAGAGCTTGAATTTTTTCCTGAATTTTGCTTCCAGCTTGTTCTTTATCTTGTTTATCAGCTCAAGGTCAAGCGCGTAAGTCGTCTTAAGAAGCGCCTCCGCCTCTTCTCCGTATGAATACGTTATACGTATATATTCGGCGATAGCTTCCAGTTTCTCGATCCGCTCTTTTTCCACCAGCAGCTTCAGGAATTGCTTGAATTCCTCTGAAAAATTATCGTTAAGCACCCTGTCTACAAAATTCATCTTTTCATTCAGCGTGATCTCCGGGCTGATAAGTATCTTCATAAACCCGCGGTTCTCCCTCATGACCCCTTTTATATTCTTAAACTCCTCAAAAACCTTTTTTTCGCCGATACTTTTGCTGGCGAAATCAAAAAAGGCCTCCGCATATCTCTTTACAATGATTTGATCCTTCATTCGATTTTATCCAGTGTGCTTAAGAAATTCTCCACTATCTTCCTGTCTTCCATTTCGGTGAGCCTGTCTTCTATGACTGCCTCGGCCGTCTTTATCGTCAGGTCGATGATCTCCTCTTTTATTTCCTCTTTGGCCTTGGAGAGCTCGTATTTGATGTTTTTTCTGGCATTCTCGATGATGTCCTGGGCGTTTTCATGCGCCTTCTTGATCATCTGTTCGTTTATCTTCCTGCCCTCTGAAATAGCCTCATTGATCCTCCTATGCGCCTCCTGCTCGATCAAATCCAGCTTACTTTCATATTCGTTTTTCAGGCGTAAGGCCTCTTCCTGAGCGGCGCGTATTTTATCGAACTCCTCTTTCACCTTGCGGCTGCGCTCATCAAGAAAAAGGATGAATTTCTTCCAGAAGAAAACTTTAAGCAAAAAAAGCAGCAGCAGGAAATTAACGACCTGCAGGATGATCTCTTTAGCGTTTATTTCCATTGTTTAAAGCTTAAAAAACGCCAGCGCAAAGACATAAAGGGTAATTGCCTCGATGAAAGCGCACCCGATGATCATGGCAAGAAAGATCTTGCCCTGTATCTCCGGCTGCCTTGCCATTGCCTCGGTCGCCGCGCTCACTGCCTTACCCAAAGCAAAAGCGGAAGCCACCGCAGCGATCCCCAATCCGATCGGAAGACTCAATGCAATTGCTGTTTTATAATCCATATTGTTCCTCCTTATATTAATGTTTATTGACCAATTAAATTCCAATATACAAATTACAAATTACCAACAAATTTCAATACCGAATACCGAAATTACAAATTAACCTGGTAGGTTTTGGTATTGTGATTTTGGTATTGGGTATTGTTTGTAATTTGTTTATTGTAACTTGGAATTTCAAAGAACTGGTTTTAATCTTGCTGTTTTATTCGTGTTCCACGATCAGCGCGAAATAAACCGCGCTCAAAATACTGAAAATCGCAGCCTGCACGACAGCCGCAAGTATCCCCAACAAAACGCTGAAGAAAAGCAGCGGCAGCCAGAAGAACCCCAGTCCCGATAGCGCCGCCACCAGCATATCGTCGCTAAAAATATTGCTTCTTAAGCGCAGTGCCAGGCTCAGGGGCCTTACTAATTCCGTAATCAAATGAAGCATGAGCATAAAAAGCGGCAAAATCAATGTTGTGACCAACGCCCCTGTCGGATTTCCCGCCAGGTGCCCGACATAGCCCTTAAACCCCAGCTCCTTGACTGCGGTATATTGGACATAAAAGAAAACGCACAGCGCCAGAGCAAGTGTCATAGAGAAACTTGTCGTAGGCGACTTCATAAACGGGATAAAACCCAGCAGGTTGCTTACGAGTATGTATATAAATAATGTACCAATGAAAGGCAGGTATTTCTTGGACTTCCCGCCGATTATTTCCTTAAGCAGACCGTCTATCCCGGACACTATGCATTCAAAAAATACCTGTGCCCTTGAAGGCAAAGGCGAAAGCCTTCTTGCGGCCAGTCCGAAGACCGCGGAAATCAGGATTACGGCCAGGAGCGCAAAGACTACGTCTTCATAACGCAGTAGCAAACCGCTCAAACCCCAGCCATGCGCCTTCTCAGCCAATAATCCGATGATATTGAGGTTTTCCATTCCTGTAAAAACAAAAAACGTCCGCCTATTGTAAGCGAACGTTGTTGTTCTTTTTACTGCTTAGTAAATTAGGTTAAGCTATTATAACACAATTTTTGCCGTTGTCAAGCCCTCCGCAGGGCGAACCGTTTCTATCTTGGCCCTTTTGCCCTTATATCCTTGGCAAGGATTATTGCCTCGGCTATTTCGCTCATGGATTTACGCATATCCATGCTTTGCTTCTGGATGAGCCGGAAGGCCTCGGCCGAAGAAATACCTGCCTCCTGGGAAAGGATATCCTTCGCGCGCTCAACGAGCTTGCGCGTAGTCAACGCCTCTTCGGCGCTGCGCACCCTTAAATCCAGTTCCGCATTCTCAATCGCAACTGCCGCCTGATTCGCAACTGCGGTCAGGACATCCAGCTCTGGCTTGGTAAACTTATGCTTCTTATGCGTATAGACATTAAGCACCCCGATAACCTTTCCCTTCACCGCCAAAGGGACGCTTGCCAGGGAACATAACCCCTCTTCCACCGCGATATCCCGGTTTAAATAACGGCTGTCTTCTTTGATATCCAATACGCATATAGGCTTATTTTCCTGCGCAACGATGCCGGCTATGCCTAACCCCAGCTTTACGTTCGGTTTTTTATTATACGCCTCGGATATCGATTGCGTAGCCTTTACCACCAATTCTTTCTTTTCCGGGTCTAGCAGCATGAGGGAACAGATCTTTGAATTCATTATTTGAGCCGTGATCTGCACGACGATCTTCAAGACTTCTTCCAGGTACAGCCCAGAGGTAATGAGGTTGGCCACCTTAGAGAGCAACTCGATCTGTTTTAAATATATCTGGTAATGCTTTTCTGTCTTAGGCACTTTATAAAGGAATAGCTACAGTATGGGCAAATATTTATTGACCTCATACTGGGTCACCTGCGCTTTATATTCGTCCCACTCCATTTTCTTATTCCTGATAAAATATTCAAATACCTTTTCTCCCAGGCACTGCCTGACCAGTTTGCTCTCCTCGGTTATCCTGATAGCCTCAAGCAGGTCATCCGGCAAAGAACCGATGCCAAGCTTCTGCCTCTCTTCCTCACCCATATGGTAAATATTATCGTTTGCGGGTTCCGCCAGTCTCAGTTTATTCTTTACGCCGTCTAAGCCCGCTGCCAGCATGACCGAAAAAGCCAGATAGGGGTTGCAGGACGGGTCCGGAGAACGGTATTCGATACGGGTAGCTTTTTCTTTACCCGGCTTATACATCGGCACGCGTATAAGTGCTGAACGGTTCATCTGCGCCCAGCAAATATAGACCGGCGCCTCATAACCAGGCACCAGGCGTTTATAGGAATTGACCCATTGGCTGGTTACCGAGGTGATCGCGGGGGCATGCCTCAGCAGGCCGGCGGTATAGGATTTCCCGACTTCGGAAAGGTGGTATTTTTCTTTTTTGTCAAAGAAGGCATTCTTGTCCCCCTTAAACAGTGACTGATGCACGTGCATGCCGGAGCCATTGATACCAAATATCGGCTTGGGCATAAAGGTGGCGTACACACCGTGTTGCCGGGCGATCTCTTTCACTACCAGGCGGTAGGTCATTACGTTATCGGCCATAGCAAGGGCATCGTCGTAACGCAGATCGATTTCATGCTGGCTTGCCGCAACTTCGTGATGGCTGTATTCAACCCTGATACCCAGCGCCTGCATAGTCAATATCGTATCACGCCTTAAATCCTGCGCAACATCAAGGGGCACCAGGTCAAAATACCCCCCCTGGTCCAGCGGCTCGGGATTCTGGGCGTTCGCGAAATAAAAATATTCCAGCTCCGGGCCCACGTTATAAGTAAAACCCATCTCCTTAGCCTTTGCTAAATTACGCTTTAAGACATAACGAGGGTCTCCTTCGAAAGGTTTCCCGGATGGCTCGTAAACATCGCAAAACATCCTGGCAACGCAGTAATCCGAACCTGTGCGCCAGGGGATAATAGCAAAGGTGTCCGGGTCGGGACGCGCGATCATGTCCGATTCTTCAATACGGGCGAACCCTTCTATCGAGGAACCGTCAAAACCCATGCCGTCTTCAAGCGCGCCCTCCAGTTCCTGGGGCGTGATCGCAAAACCTTTTAAAAAGCCCAAAACGTCCGTGAACCACAGCCGGATGAACTTTACCTTATGTTCCCTGACCGCCTTTAAGATTTCCGCTTTTGTCCTTTTAGCCATATTTACCCCTTTCGCTCCAAGAAATTCCTCATCCTGATCAATGCCTCCTTCAGGTTCTCGTAACTGGAGGCGTAAGACATACGTAGATAACCGCCATAGGCCCCTCCGAAAGCAGTCCCCGGGACAACCGCGACTTTTTCTTCTCTAAGCAGCCCCTGCGCGAACTCCATGCAGCCTAAACCCGTGTTCTTTATGGAAGGGAACATATAAAACGCGCCTTGCGGCTTATGGCAGGTGAGCCCCATGCCGTTTAGGCCTTCGAACATCAGTTCTCTTCTTCTTTTATACTCGCGCTTCATCTCCTCGACGGATTTCCTCCCGCCGGCAATAGCTTCCGCGGCCGCCATCTGAGAAGTAATTGACACACACATGATAGTATATTGGTGGATCTTGGTCATTGCGGCGATTATTTCTTTAGGGCCGCAGGCAAACCCCACGCGCCAGCCAGTCATGGCGTAACCTTTGGAAAAACCGTCAAGGTAAACCGTGTTATCTTTTGCCCTGGGCAGCGTCGCAAATGCCGTATGGTCAAAATCGTAGGTCAAATCCCCGTAAACTTCATCGGTAATGCAGAGCACTTTATGTTTAAGAAGGATCTTATTGATCTCGCTTAATTCCTTGCGCGTGTAAGAAACCCCCGTGGGGTTTGAAGGATAATTCAGGACCAGGGCCTTGGGTTTATGGGCCATATACTCCTTGAGGACCCCGGGCGTAAGTTTAAAACCCTGTTCTTTAGTATCGATATAAATCGCCTTGCCTCCGGCCAATTCCGAGACGGGCCCGTATGACACGTATCCGGGGCTGGGGATCAAGATCTTGTCCCCGGGGTTTATGATAGAGCGCAAAACCAGGTCCACCCCCTCGCTGACACCGACGGTGATCAGTATCTCTTCGTCAGGGCAATATTCAAGGCCGAACCTGTTTTTGAGGTAACGGGATATCCCCAGCCGCAATTTATAAAGCCCCTTATTCGAGGTATATGAGGTAAACCCTTCTTCCAGGGAATAAATGCCCGCTTCCCGTATATTCCAGGGAGTGACAAAATCAGGTTCCCCTACTCCAAGAGATATGACATCCTTCATCCCAAGCACCAGGTCAAAGAATGCCCTGATGCCGGAAGGCTGCATGTCTTGGACTTTTTTGGAAATGAGGTTTTTCATTGTACTAATACGAAATGGCTATCCTTTTGTTTTCTTCTCTATGCTTCAAAATAATACCGTCTTCCTTATATTTCTTCAAAAGGAAATGCGTGGCTGTGCCCCGGATGTTCTCAAGCGGCGCAAGCTTCTCAGCTACGAACTGCGCTACCGTATGCAGGTCCTTCCCCTCTACGATCAGAAGCAGGTCATAGGTGCCTGAAATAAGATAACAGCTGGTGACTTCCGGAAAAGAATAAATGCGCTCCGCGATCTTATCAAACCCCACGTCTTTCTGGGGGGTGATATTGACCTCTATCAAGGCCCTCACGGTAGAAGTGGAATCTTTTATCAATTCCTTGTTAATGACGGCCTTGAATTTTAATATTACGCCTTCCTTTTCATATTTCTTTATCGCCTGTTTTACGGCCTCGGGCCTTTTGTTTACCATTTTGGCGATATCTTCGGCCGGGACACGCCCGTCTTTCTCTAAAATCTCCAGTATTTCATCCATTATTACGCCTCCCTGCCTGCCGATAGGCAAGCTTTGCCCGCTAAGAATCCAGTCTGGTTAAACCGGTATCATGACATCGGTAAATTGACGTAAATTCAACGAATCTTAAGAGTTAAAAGATTAGTATATACTACGATAATGCCTAAAGTCAAGGAGATATTGGGGCTGAATCTACGGGCATGTGAGACAGGATATCGTCAAGCAGTTTTCCCGCTTCTTTTGCGCCTTGCTCATTTTTGGCCTGCTCAAACAATTCCTTTGCCTTCAAAATGCATTCCCGGGCCTCTTCATACTGGAATAAAGCAAGACGAGCATTGCCCATCAGCCAATAAGCCTCCGGGTCGTTCGGATAAAAAGACAGCACCTTTTGTATGTATTCAACGGCCTTTTGATGGTTTTCCAGGTAGTAATTAGCCATCGCCAGGTTGTAAAGGACATCCGGGTCGTCCGGGAAACTTTTAAGCGCGTTTTCAAGGCTGCTTACCGCGGCCGCATAATCTTCGTTCATCAGGCTGTATGAGCCTTTAAAAAGGTCGGTTACATATTCCCGGCTTACCAGTCCTTTCTTTAAATCATCCAGTATGCCCAAGGCCCCTTTCACATTATTGTCGGATTTATCAAGTTCAGAGGCCTTGGTGAATTGTTCCTGCGCCTTATCAAAATCACCCTCGGCAGCGTATCTTAGCCCGCTCTCGAACAAAGAATTCAACTCACCGGCCTTGTCCTCTTCCCCGACCAGGGTATCAGGCTTATCCGCGTCTTGCCTTGGGGACTCCGGGGAATCTTCCTTTATCTCCTGAATGAACCTATTTTCAAAGTAAAGCGTGTTGCCTTGCGACTCCACACGGACATAATCCCTTGTTTTTTCGATTATCCTACCTTCGATAGTCTTGCCTGATTTTAACACGATCTTATCCGCATAGGCGCAAAGAGGCAGAGAGATCAAAGTCAGGAACAAAACGCATAAAAAACGCATTAACTATTCCCCCTTGCAGGCATTAACGCAGACCCCGCAAATATACTGGTCTACCAGCCGCTGTTTTTGGAATTCTTTTAATTTCTCAAAACATCTCATATGATCAAAGTCCTCGCGGTCCTCTTTTATCGCCTGCGCAGGGCAAGCCTCCATGCAAAGGCGGCAGCTGCCGCATTGCCCTTTCTGAGGCTTATCCGGCTCAAGCGGCATATTGGTGAGGATCGTGCACAGGCGGAACCTGCTGCCCAATTTTTTATTGACCAGGAGGTTATTCCTGCCAATCCAACCTATCCCGGAAAGGCTGCCGATCTTTTTATGTGAAAGATGCGCGGTCTGTTTCTGCCAGTCTAAGATCTGCGAGGCGGGAATCGGCAGCGCCAAAAACCCTTCTCTTCCAATGAAATTGGCAGCCTTAAATGCCAGCTGGTCAAGGAGCGCGTTTGCAGTGCGATAGTGGTGAAAATACAGCCTGGTCGGCGCATCCGAGATATCTTCCAGGACCGCCTTTGATAAACTTACGCCCAGCGAGACCGCTCTGTCAAATTTTTCCAGGGTCTTTTTTGATATGCAAAAATCGTCTTTTATCCCTTCTATATCCGCCACGCCGAATAAGTCAGCGCCTGCATCGCCGCAGAATTTCTTTAGTTTAAGATAGTTTGCGTCTTTCTGCATTTAATTTCCTCAAATAAACCATCAGGATAGAGATTGAAACAGGAGTTACCCCCGAGATCCTGGAGGCCTGGCCGAGATTAAGCGGCTTAAATTTTTTGAGCTTTTCCTTTATCTCGCGCGATAACCCTGATATAAGTTCATAGTCCAGACTATCCGGCAGCTTTATCTTCTCTAAATTTTTAAACCTATCTACCTCTTGCTCCTGCCTTCTGATGAATCCGGCATATTTTACCTCAATTTCAATCTGCTTTAAAGCAAAATCCGGTATCCCGAAACCTCCCGGGCATAGTTCCATAAGGTCTTTGAGATTTACCCCCGGCCTTCTGAGGATATCTTCCAGCGTCGCGCTTTTCTTTAAGGGCGAGCTGTTCAGCCGCTTCAGCATCGAGTTGATGCCTTCGGAAGGCTTCAGGCGATTAACCCTTAAAATATCCATTCCTTTTTTAATCCCCTCTATCTTTTCCTGCGCTTTCTTATAACGCATTTCGCTGACGAGGCCTATATCATGGCCCATTTTCGCAAGCCGTAAATCCGCGTTGTCTTCACGCAGGATCAGGCGGTATTCAACCCGCGAGGTGAACATGCGGTAAGGTTCCTGGGTGCCCCTGGTAGTCAGATCGTCTATCAAAACCCCGATGTAACTAGTTCCCCGGTCAAGGATGAACGGCGGCTTTTTCTTTGAGCGCAAGGATGCGTTAATACCGGCGATCAATCCCTGTGCCGCTGCCTCTTCATAACCGGTAGTCCCGTTGATCTGCCCTGCCAGATAAAGATTCCCGATCGATTTTGTCTCCAGGGTAGGGAAAAGCTGGGTCGGTTCAACCACGTCGTGCTCAATGCCGTAACCGAAACGGACCACTCGGGCGTCTTTTAAGCCGTCTATTGAATGCAGCATCTCAAGCTGCACTTCTTCAGGCAGGCTGGTTGAAAGCCCGTTCAAATACACCTGCCTTGATCCCCTTCCTTCGGGCTCCAGGAATACCTGGTGCCTGCCTCTATCCGAGAATTTTACAACCTTGTCTTCGATAGAAGGACAATACCTCACCCCCGTCGCCTTTATTATTCCGGCGTAAAGGGGAGACTTATCCAGGTTATCCCTGATTATTTTGTGGGTCTTTTGATTCGTATAAGTAATGAAGCAGTCTAAGCGGCTCTGTTTTATTTCTTTGGTGGAAAATGAAAAGGCGGGCGGCGGCTCATCGCCTTCCTGTATTTTCAAGTCTGAAAAATCAATAGATTGCTTTTCTACCCGGGGGCATGTCCCGGTCTTAAATCTTAAGAACTTAAAACCCAGTTTTTTTAAACATTCCGCAAGCCCTACCGAAGACTTCTCTCCTATCCTGCCACCCTCAAAATGCCTTAAACCAACGTGGATCAACCCTTCAAGGAAAGTGCCGGTTGCAATGACTACGCTCTTTGAGTTTATCTCTTCACCCTCGGCGGTTGCGATCCCGCAGACTGAATTATCCCTGATCAAAAGCCTGCTTACCTCCGCCTCTTTTATGAAGAGATCGGCTTGGGACTCCAGGACCTTACGCATAAATTCGGCATATAGGTCCTTGTCTATCTGTGCGCGCGAGGATTGTACTGCCGGGCCCTTGGAGGCATTAAGTATGCGGAACTGTATGCCGCAGGCATCCGCCGATTGAGCCATTTGGCCGCCTAAGGCGTCTACTTCTTTCACCAATTGCCCCTTTCCTACTCCGCCTATGGCCGGATTACAGCTCATCAGGCCGATCGTTTCTTTGTTTAAAGTAACGATAAGGGTGGATGAACCCATCCGGCTTGAGGCCAGGGCTGCTTCTATACCGGCATGCCCTGCGCCAATAACTATGACGTCATAACTGCTTTTCATAATGGTATATTGAAGTTTGGTTCATTGTTCATCACACGAACTTTTGACTATGAACTATGAACTTTGAACTATGAACTATGAACTATAGACTGTGGATTTAAACTCTAATTTTCGGTTATTAACTGGATGCCGACTTGACAAGGAGGGGCATGATGTCCCGGCCTAAGATTTCGCCTATCGAACCGGACTTGGCTGCCTTTTCGGAGAAACTTAGAGTCCCATCAGGCGCAACATTCCCGCCGCAAACAAGCAGCGGGACAGGGTCGGCGGAATGGGCCTTAATGCGGCAGCTGGTGGAATGATCAGCCGTCACCGCGACTATTGATTCTTTTAACTCCAGGCCTTCCAGGAGTTTGCCGAAGAAATATTTATCTATTGCTTCAATTATATCCTTTTTCTTCTGAAAATTACCGTCGTGCGCAGGTTCATCCGGGCCTTTTATATGCACATAAATACCGTCGTATTTCTTGATCGACTCAAGCGCTATCTTCGCCCACACCGGGTAATCCACATCCAGGTGCCCGGTAGAGGAAGGCACGGTGATGATCTCCATCCCTGTCAGGAGCGCTATCCCGCGCTCAACCGGCATTTCCACGAAAGAGCCGAATTTTAAATTATATAGAGAGGTTATTTCCGGGAATTTGGGAAGATGGTCCCCTGCGTCGCGAGATAAGATCACGTTTGCGGGAAGTTTCTTTTCGGATACCCTCTTTTTATTTATCGCTGAATCGTTTAAAACCGCGTTTGATTTTACAGTAAATTCATTGAGCGCCAGGGCCGCTTCCTTGGCCTCAAGCAAATCCTCATATCCCGGCATGGGCCTGGAAGTCTCTACGAAGTTTTCAAATTTTTCTTTTGCCACGCCAAATACGCCTTCCCTGTCATAAGCCGGGTCGGTATTAGTGATCCAGCCGGATAATTTATTATGCATGCCCCTTATGACCAGGACCCCTCTATGGCCAATCGTGTTCTTGAATTCAAACGTCGCGGTAGAAAGCGTTACTTTGGAATTTATCTCCTTGGCTAAGTTAGTCGCTTCTTCGGTCGAAAGGTTCCTTCCTACCCTGCGGTCTAAAATCGTCCTGCCGTCTTCTGACACCGTGGCAAAGTTTACCCTGAAGGCAGCATCGCCCTCGTGTATGGCTAAACCCTCCGCAAACCCTTCCAAAGGGCCTCTGCCCGTATAGTATTTATGGGCGTCGTAACCAAGGAGGCTGATCACCGCGATGTCCGATTCAGGGGCTATTCCTTTACCTACGGTGTGCACTAGCCCCGTCTTTCCTTTTTGCGCCAGCCGGTCCATATTCGGCGTAAGCGCCGCTTCAAGGGGGGTTTTATTGTTAAGCTCTTTAATGGGCTGGTCGCCTAAACCGTCTAAAACTATATAAAATATCTTTTTCATCTTCGTTTACGCGTTTTCTCGTTTACTCCCTGCCTGCCGGCAGGCAGGGTTTTCTCGTTCGCTCGAAATAACGAGACAACGAGATATCGAGTAAATGTTTTTTTAGCACTTTGAATAACCGCAGGCCTGGCACTTGACGCAGCCTTCTTCGTGCCTGAGCGCGCCTCCGCAGTCAGGACAGACGCCTATAATATCTCCGCCGCGCAGCTTAAGCGATTCTTCGTCATGAGAATGCTTCATCGCCGCCGCGCCTACCGCTTCAGCGGCAACTTCGCTGAAACGCCCGGAAACCAGCTGCTTCTCGATAACGCGCGCGATCGCGTCAGCGCAGGAAAATATGCGCTGCCCCTTCTCCCATGAAGGGCTGGGACAACGGATATTACGCAGTTGCTCTATAATCGATTTTACCTCGATCCCCGAGCGGAAGCCCAGGGAAACCAGCCTGCCTATGGCTTCAAGCTGCGACGCAGCGCAGCCGCCGGCTTTACCCATCTGGGTGAAGAGTTCAAAAGGCTTCCCCTCTTCGTCGATATTAATAGTCACATATAAATTCCCGCATCCCGTTGCCACCTTGGTGGTCGTGCCGGTGATCACCTCGGGCCGGGGCCTTGGCTGGATCTTTCCGGGCTCCAAAATCTTCTGCTCCTGTTTTGTTTCTTTGCGGCTGACATTCAAAACCTGCTCTTCTCGGCTGCCGTCGCGGTAAATAGTCAGGCCTTTACAATTAGAATCATAACTCATCAGATATGCCGTTTTTACATCTTCTATTGTGGCATCGTGAGGAAAATTTATTGTCTTTGAAGTCGCGTTATGCACATACTTCTGAAACGCGGCCTGCATACGCACGTGCCACTCGGGGGAAATATCGTGCGCGGTAACGAATATTTCTTTTATATCCTCCGGGATCCCTTCGATGTCCTTGATGGAGGTATTTTCGGCTATCTTCTCCATGAGCTGACGGCTGTAAAAGCCTCTTTCGCGGGCGATCTCTTCGAAGAGCGGGTCTACCTCAACCAGCTTGTCGTTATCCATGACATTGCGGTAATAGGAAATGGCAAACAACGGTTCGATGCCGGAAGAACAGGGGCCGGCGATTATGCTTATCGTCCCGGTAGGAGCGATTGTGGTGAGGGTAGCGTTGCGCAGCCGCAAAGGGTTTTCCTTCTTATCATATATGCTTCCTTTAAAAGACGGGAATACACCGCGCTCCTTGGCTAATTTCAGGGATTTCTTCGTAGCCTCATTCAATATGAAAGACATGATCTTCTCGGCGAGCTTTATCGCCTCTTCGGAATTATAGGGAATCTTCAGGCGTATAAGAAGGCTTGCCCAGCCCATGACGCCCAGGCCGATCTTACGCGTCCTTTTGGTCGCCTCTTCTATCTGCGGGAGCGGGAACTTGTTTACGTCGATAATATTATCCAGAAAATGCACCGCCAGGTGCGTTACCACTTTTAATTTATCCCAGTCAACTTCGCCGCCTGCGGCGCCTGACGCCTTAAACATTTTATCCAGGTTGATGGAACCTAAGTCGCAACTCTCATACGGCAGGAGCGGCTGCTCGCCGCAGGGATTGGTGCTTTCGATACTGCCCAATTTCGGGGTGGGATTATGATCGTTGACGCGGTCAATAAAGATGATCCCGGGTTCGCCGTTTTTGTGCGCCTGCCTGACTATCAGGTCGAATACCTCTTTGGCGTTAATGCGCTGCACGGTTTTTCGCGAACGCGGCTCAACTAGGTCATAATCCTGGTCACCTTTGAGCCGCTTCATAAATTCATCGGTTATGGCTACGGATATATTAAAGTTGTTTATCTGTTTTGTGTCTTCTTTGCAGGCGACGAATTCGAGTATATCCGGATGGTCTACCCGCAATATCCCCATATTGGCGCCCCGGCGCGTCCCGCCTTGTTTTACCGCTTCGGTAGCCGAATCATAGACCTTCATAAAAGAAACCGGGCCTGAAGCAACCCCTCCCGTCGTCCTGACCACTGAATTCTTCGGCCGCAGCCGGGAAAAAGAAAATCCCGTGCCGCCGCCTGATTTATGTATCATCGCCGTCGCCTTAAGCGTTTCAAATATGGAATCCATGGAATCTTCGATCGGCAGAGTAAAACAGGCGCTTAACTGCCCTAATTCCTTCCCCGCGTTCATCAGGCAGGGGGAATTCGGTATAAATTCAAGCTGTGTCATAATATTATAAAATGATTCCTCTATCTCTCTGATATCCTTTTCGGACTTGCCATAAGCCTTGTCAGCTGAGGCTATGGCGTGGGCCACCCTTCTGAACAATTCCTGCGGCGACTCAATTACGCGTCCTGACGCATCTTTCTTAAGGTATCTTTTTTCTAACACCTTTAAGGCGTTGTCCGATAATTTAAGCGTCATCTCTCACCTCGAATTGAAGGTTTTTACACTGTCGTTAACAAAAAAGTATATCACCGGGAAAATTCCTTGTCAACAATAAAATACAATATATAGTATGACCGCGATGATAATATACCATAAATTGTGTTCATTCCCGGGCTAACCGACGTTACGGCAGGACTCCCTTATGACCAGCTCCGTAGGCAAAACTACATTTTTAATCTTTGTTTTTTTTGACCCCATAAGGGCATGCAGTTCTGTAACGCTCATCTGGGCCATTTTGACCAAAGGCTGCCGGACGGTTGTCAAAGCAACAGGCCCGTATAATCCCGAGGGATTATCGTCAAAACCCACTATGGATAGATCGTCCGGTATATCTTTTCCCATCTCCCTTGCCACCGTCATTACTTCAAGCGCCATGGAGTCAGAAGCCACGAAAACCGCCGTTGGGCCGTCCTCCATCCTGATCAATTTCTCGGCTGCCTGGCGCGCCTGGCCCCTCGAATAATCGGTCTTAAATACATAGTCCTGCCTGAAGGCGATATCGTTCTTTTTTAACGCCTTCTTGTAACCCTCGAAACGTTCCTGCGCCGCCTGAGTTATTAAATCACCCGCTATATGGCCGATCTTTTTATGCCCGAGGCTGATTAAATATTCCACGGCGCTCTCGGCGCCTCCCGCATTATCAACGGCTATCCAATTCACATCCATATCTTCTACCCGGTTATTAATGACTATCAAAGGCAGCTTGCTTAAGAAAGCGCTCTCAAGCTGCTTGCGGTTGCCTATAATATCGGCGAAGATTATGCCTCCGACGCCGCGCAGGTTAAGAGGCGTATTGGTATCTGTAAGGTGCAGCAGTAAATCGAGCTTTAATACCTCGCAGAGTGTGCCTATACCGCGGATCAATTCCAGGACGTAAAAAGAATAGAACATGCCTTCATACCGCGGTATGACAAGCGCCACAGTATTGCTTCTGCCTGTAGCCAGGCGCTGCGCAACCACCGATGGCTGATAATTAAGGTTTTTTATCGCCTCCTGGACTTTAGCCTTGTTTTTATTTTTTACGGAAGGAAGCTTATTGATGACCCTGGACACGGTAGCTGCAGAAACACCTGCCGCGGCAGCTACGTCCTCTATAGAAATATTCCCGGAGGGAATGCTCTTTCGTCGCACCATTAACGTAAAAAATAAGACTGCAAAAGAATCTAAAAGAAGCCTTTAAAAGAAGGCGGGTTATTTAATAATATCGCCTACCGCAACCGGCGCGGTTTCTTTCTTGACGTCGCAAGCTGAGATGGATTTGCGTATCTGTATGACCTCGATCTGCGCGATCATCGTATCGTCCCTGTAGACCTTGAAGGTATCGCCGATCTTAACGCCTGCCTCCTGCCCAAGGTCAACAATGACAAAATTATTATCCTTGTTCAGGGCGATTACCTTACCCATGTGGGATTGCCCGGCAGCCTGTGGCGTATTGCTTACCGACTGCGGCCGCACGACGATAGGGGGCAATTCAACCGAAGACTTATCTTCTTCCCGGCCTTCGATCCTTCCCATTTTTCCCAGGGTGATCTGTTTCCTTAGTTTCTCGATCTCTATAACCTTATCCTTAAGCAGTATATCCATTTCGTTGAATCTTTTCTCAAAACGGCTATTGTCTTCCTGCAATTCCTGTATCTTTCTTTCCAGGTTTCCTTTTCTTCCGGTCAGGCTCATCAATTGGCGCTTAAGGACCGTATTCTCATTTTTTAGCGCTTTTAATGTATCACTGATCTGGCCTTTATCGTTCTTCTCGCCCACCAGCTCCAGCGTCAGGCTGTCCAATGATTTCTGGTTATATGTAAGTTGTTTCTGGCTATAATCCAACTGGCGCTTTAAGTCCTGTTTTTCAAGCTTCAGACCATTGATCTCCAGGTCCAGGTCTCCTTTTGCTTTCTGCAGCTTTTCGTTTGTGTCCTGCAGGTTCTTCAATTCACTGCGGATATTCTCTACCTGGACTTCCAATGCCGCCTTCGCCTTTAAAATACCCGCCCAATAGGCGTCCGCCTGAGCGCTTGATGCAGGCTGTACTTCTTCCCGCGGCTGCTCAATGGGCTGCGCCTTGACGGATTTCAACTTCTCCACCAATTCCTGCCGCGCCTTATCCACTGAATCGTATCTGTTCTGCAATTCTTCTTTTTCCTGGAGGATCCTCTCTCTTTCAAGGCTCAGCACGCGCGCACTCTCCTCGGCCCTTTGCAATTCCCTGGTGATCTTACTGACCCTGGCTTCCAACTCGGCATTGGCCTCAGTTAACGTCCTTTTCTGTTTCTCCAGCGTAGTCTTGGCATTCCACGTCTGCAGGTTCAACAGAATACTGACTGCTAATAAACAGATGAGACCGATGAGAAAAAACTTGATTTTATCCATCATCCCTCCCTTTAAGATAATCTGGCAAATACCTTTTGCATGACAATGCTCGCCGCGCCAAGGGCCACTGCGTTCTCCCTGAGCTGAGAATAAGTTATATTTAAATCCATCGTCGTTTCCCTGAAGGCCCAATCCTTGACGGTAGAATTTACTTTATTTAAGAATTCTTCCCCTGCTTCCTCCAGCCCCCCGCCTATTATGACCACTTCCGGGTTCAGTAAATTTACAAGGAACGCGATCTTAACCCCTAAGCGTTTGGCCGCCATATCAAGGGCTTTTACCGCTATCGGGTTTTTCGCGCGGCCGGCTATAAAGACGCTTTTTAGATCCACGTTGTTTATGTTGCTGGATGTTAGAGTAAAGAATTTTTGCGCCGCCGCCTTGTCCTTATTGAGCATGGACTTGACGTCATCCACTATGCCTAAGTCTATTTCCCAGCGCTTCAAGAAACATCCTCCTGAGGCCTCACAGCTGAAGAGGTCCTGTTCCTTAAAATTATAAATAGCTACTTCCCCGGCGTATCCGTGTGAACCCGTATAGATCTCGCCGTTGATCATTATCCCGCAGCCCACGCCTGAAAACATGTAAATAACATTTTTCAGTTCGCGCTTTAGGTCCAACCAATGCTCGCCGAAACAGGAACAGGTCGCGTCATTCTCTATAAGAGCCGGCAAATTGAATTCTTTTTCGATCAGGCCTTTGAGAGGCAGGTCCACTGAGGCATAGGTATAATAGTGGTCCATCTTCTGCGGCCAGTGGATTGAGCCGTCTTTCTTATTTACGAGCCCGGCTATTCCCACTCCGATACCCTTTATATTGCTGGTATAATCTTTTGAGCGCCTTAAGATCTCGCGTATGATCTCAAGCACGCATTCGGTGACATCTTTTACCGAAGGCTTGGGCCTGGCTATCTGGGTCTTGGTCAGGATATTGCCTTTCAAGTCCACCAGCAGCCCGACCATGTTCATCAGGTTCAATCCCACGCCGATAATATAACCTGCCTGCTGGTTCAGATCAAGCAACGCCGGCCGGCGGCCGCCTTCCGAAACATCAAGTTCTTTCTCATAAACAAGCTTATGCTTGATAAAGTCGTCAATATAGTTGGAGATCGTAACGACATTGATCCCCATCTCCTTGGAAATATCCGGGCGGCTGATAGGGCCGTGCCTGCGCAAAATGTCCAGGATATTAATATTGCGTTTTTCCTTCTCGCTAAGCTCTTCTTTTACAAAATCAAAATTTTGCACTTTTTGAGTTATCTCTTCAAGACATTATTAATATTAAAAAGATTATTAATTTATTTAATACTACTACTAATGGCTTTACAAGTCAAGTAATTTTATATAGTTGCAATTAAAATTGTTTTGAATCCGGAGGGGTTTTTGGAAAGTTAATCCACAAGCACCATTTCAAGATCAATACCCGCAATTCCGGTAGGAGAAACAACAACGAGGTTGATTTCTTTGGTGCCGGGAGCACCGTAGCGCGTGCCAAAAGAGCCGATCTCGTTCTTTGGTTTAGTATCTCCTGTATTTCCGGACCAGAGGTATTGGTATTCGACCGGCATACAACCTGTCGAGCCGGTATAAAGGCTGGAATTGACATTGACTTGCGACAACGCGGCCTTTGCTTTAGCGGGAAGGGCCTTTAAGTTTGTCGCCGCCTTTTCCAGGCTGGAATATTCTTCTTTGAGCGCGATATCCAGGAACTTCTTAAGATTATATTCTATCGGTTTCTTTTCCTTGATCTCAAGGAGCCTTTCTTTGGCGAGCTCTACTGTATCCTTGAAACCGTCCTTTGCCTTTTCAAGAAGCTTGTTGTAATAACTTCGCGCCTTAGTTATATCTCCTTCCCACTGGTTTAACAGGCCCAGCTGGTAAAGGCTGGAAATAGACTCGGGAGATACAGGTTCTTTTTCCGAAAGCTTCGTGAAATAACCTCTGCCTTCCTGCGGGTTTGCGGATATATAGGTAGAGATTATGGCGATCTTATAATACGCCTCTTGCAGGTAGCGGGTATCCGGGAAACGTTTCACCAATTCGACGTAGAGGTCTTTAGCGGCAATGAGTTCCTTGGATCTCTCTAAGTTGAAGGCGCGCAAATAGATTAAGCCCTCGTTGAAAAACCCCGCGCCTGCCAAACCCTCTATTTTTTTAAACATTTTCTCCGCGTAATCCGGGTCATTAGGTGTTCCGTCATTATACGAGAAATCTTGCGCAAGCTGAGCGAGCTCAGGCAGGACGGCCTCTTTTCCCTGGGATATCTGCAACTTGTCGAGATAAGCATCAAAGATCGATTCCGACAATTCAAGGTTTCCTTGCCTGTAAAAATCGCGCCCAATAGCTTTTAATTCTTCTTTTGTCGCCTGCGACTTGACAAGTTGATCCACATAAAGCTTGTAGACCTCTCTGGCCTTGCCTTTCTCGCCGTAAGCGAGAAGCTCATCTGCAACAGACTTTAAGACGGAGTGGCCGCCTGCGCCTTTTGAATATTCCGAAACAGAACTCATCAGTTCTTCCATAGATGTATCCGTAAAAACATCCTGCTGGTCTTTATGGAACCTCCATAATAATAAACGCGCGTATACATTGACCGCGTCTTTTGAGCCTGAGGTCGCGTCTATGGCCTTTTTAGCGCTTGAGGCTATCTGGTCCCGGTAAGCGTTCCCCTCGGCAAAATATTCATCCCACTCTTGCGCTTCTTCCAGATGCTTCATCTGATAATAACGGCTGGAGGCTATAAAATAATCCGCAAAGGGAGCGGCGGATTTCTTCTTCTGGCTCAGCGATTTCAACAGCTCAATAAACTCGACGAATTTGTTGTCTTTAAAATAAATTCCTTGCAATTCTTCGAATACGGGCAATAGATCATCTTCCGGCTTGGCCTCAATAACGCGCTTTGTCAAATCGGATAATTTTGAAGAATCCTGGGCGTACAAAGGAAAATTCATAACGCAGAATGTAAAATTAAGGATTAAAACAAAAAGCTTAAAGACTGATGCCGGTTTTATGGTTTTCATTTTCATTTTTTAGTTTTTGATTTTGGATTTAAGTCCGGTTTTTTCCAGAATTCCCTTATTACATAATAGGCCTTGCGCGGCAGGCGCTTGTTCAGCCCGTTCTCAAGCTCCTGCGACAAAGCCACTATGCCAAACCATTCTTCATTCATATTCTTGTTGCCCTCGACCTGGATGTCAAAATAATACTGCCCGTTGGACCAGTTTGACCCGGTATCATGCTCCTTCCAGCCGTCGGGGGCAGATTCATTATGCTTCCACCATTCATCGGTCCATTCAAAGATCGTCCCTCCCAGGCAATTCCCTTCGCCCTCTTTGTAATTGGACAGATTCTGGTATATCTGCCTCCACTGCGATTCCAGGAAAAATGCCTGCATATTCTGGTCTTCTTTCCCCGTCTGGGCGTTAAAACAATCCGCGCCGAATTCGGCTATCACCATGGGCCTGTCAAAAGTAGCCTTCAGCGATCTGAAGAGGTTCCCGAAGGTCCTGCCGCGGTAGATTATGCACGCGACCAGGTCTATGTCCGGACAAAACTGATTAGCTACGTCCAGCCCGACTAACTCCCCATTCCCCAGCGCTACGGGATGCATGGGGTCGATCGCGTGTATTTCGCGCGCTATTTCGTTTAAGAAAGAATAATAGATCTTGGCGCGCATGAAATTTTGCGTCATAGGGTTCGTTTCCTTGTCTATCTCTTCCGTGGACCAGGGGTTGACCCTGCCGAAACAGGAATAATTGTTTTCATTGCCGAGTATCCAAAAAAGGACCCCGGGTTCATCTTTATATGTATTCACCATGTCCAGGACTTCCTTCTTGACCCTTTCCTGGAAATCCTTATGCCCGTAGAAAGGGCAGGGGTATTCCCAGAAACCAAGCCAGTTGCCCAGGACCGTGCGGATGCCGAATTTTTCGTATAAATCCCTGATGACTTTTTTTACGCTCTCGGGGTTACTGCCCACCTGATAGATCCTGACCGTATTTATGCCCATCTCCTTCATTAGCTTCCCGTCCAAGAGCCAGGGGGAATTCGCATCGGACCACCAGTCGTATTCATGGTTTTGCCCTACAGGGATCGGATTATAACAGGCCCCTTTTATAATATATGGCTTTTTATTCACGATCAGCTGATAACGGCTGTTTTTAAGTTTTTTGATATAGACCTTTGATTTGGGCTGCGCGGAAAAAACAATGGAAGGAGAAAAAAACAGCGAAACCATAGAAATAAAAGCCACAAGGCCACAGGCTATGAGCCTGTGACCTTGTGACCATATCCTGTGACTTGGTGACTTGGTGACTTGGTGACCCAATCTATTACTCGTATTTAATTTCATCCAAGTAGAAAACTGCTCCGTCCGGGTTTCCGTCCAAGTTCGTGGCCCAGCAGAAACCGCCGATGATATACGACATATCTTTCCCTTTTAAATCGATGGTGTACTGAGTCCATTCCTTAGTGAGCACGACCGGGCCGATGCCGGCAGTATCGGAATCAGAATACTCACCCATGATGCCGCCGATCTTGAACTCCTCTATCCTCTCCGTGCCTTTCGCTCCGCGGGCCCAGAAAGTGACTTTGGTGGCCTTGGAAAGATCAAAACCTGCATCCACGGTCCCCCAGTTGTTCGCGGGATTCTGCCAGTATATGCCTGCCCAGCGGGAACCCTGCGTCGCCTTGTTGTTGTAAGTGACCTTTATACAGGTATCGCCTAAATAAGGGTCTTCTTTCGATGTCCCCTCGTATTTAATGTCGCTGTAATCCCCCATCCATCCCGAAGGAATGAAATGGTTCTTAGGTGATGTGCTGTCCGAATACACGTAAAAAGGCATATTCTCAAGCTTGCGTGTCTCCGGCTTCATCGATGTATCCGCTTCAAATTTTATGTCATCGATGTAGAAAGTGGCACCGTTCGGATTAAGGTCCGCTGTGGTCACCCAGCCGAAACCTCCGCTCACATATGAGAGGTCTTTACCCGCAAGGTTTATCGTATATTCCTTCCAGGTGTCGGTAAGCTCTACCGGGCCGAATTCTACCAGCGCCGTGTCCGGATAGGCGCCCTTGATACCGCCGACCATGAATTTCTGGATAACTTCTCCGCCTTTTGCGCCTTTCGCCCAAAAGGTCAGCTTGGTCATCCCGGTTAAGTCAAAACCGCCTTTTTTGGAACCCCAGTTGTTGGCGGGATTTTGCCAATATACGCCGGCCCATCCCTGCCCCTGGGATTTCTTTCCGGAAAAACCGAATTCCATGCACGTTGTCCCGCTGTGCGGGTTATCCATGAACTGGTCGTTTAATTTGATATCTCCTACGTCACCCATCCATCCGGACGGTATATAGTGGTTATCCGGTGAACGCTTGTCGGCGTAGACGACAAACGCCTTGGCTGCCGGCTTTTCTTTCGTCTCTGCAGCCTGCTCCTGGGCAAAAGCTGTCCCCGTTAACGCAACGAGGCAAAAAATCGCCAGTGCCGTAATGCTCAGTTTTTTCATTATTCACTCCTCCTTTTCGTAGGTTGCTAACACCCGAAGCTATAGGAAGCTTCGGTGTCCCGCCCATTGCGGGAACACCGAGCCTTCTCATAGAGAATGGGATACTTGCCCATCCGCTAGGGCAAGGCACCGATAGGCTAGGGTGTTTTGGTTACTTAACAAAAAACAAGCCTATTTCCAAAGCTGCTTATAAGTAAAATAAACCTTGCGCAATTGCCTTAAGAACGGGCTGGATTTACCGTCTCCCTGGCTGCATAAACCTAACCACTCTTCATGCATGTTACCGTCGGGAAAAGGGCCTGACCACAAAGGCCTGGTATCCTGCACGAAAGGCTCGTATGCCTTCCACCATTCGTCAAGCCATTCAAATACTATCGCGCCTATGGAATTCCCCGCGCCGCTCTTAAAGGCGCTGTTATCTTCTATGTCTTCCCACGCGGCCCGGTGATATTCCGCCTGCAGTATTTGCGCCTCTTCGTCCGTCTTGCCTTCGGCATAAGCGGGGCAACCGAACTCCGTTATAATGACCGGCCTGTCAGCCTGCTCTTTCACCTGGCGCCATAGAAAACCAAACCCGTAATCCCCTCTATACGCGTTTGTCCCGAAGATATCTACGGAAGGAGCGTCCTTAGCGAATTTATCCAGGAAAAGGATATCTCCGCTGCCTATCCCAACCGGATGTTCCGGGTCGAGGGATTTTATCAATTCAGCCGCCTCATTGGCGAATTTAAAGAATGCGTCCGGTTCTTTATTGGCATTGCAGCCATAGCCGTAAACGTTTTCGTTGCCCAACAACCAGAACAATATGTACGGCTCATCCTTGAATTCGGCGACCATTTTAGTCACCGAGGCAAGCATATTCTTTTTCTGTTCTTCTTTAGTGTAGTCCGTGCCGGGATTCCAGGGAGCGCCTGAGCCTATAGCGTATTTCCCGAGAAAATCGCCCATGATGACCATTATGCCGTATTTCTCATACAAATCGCGCAAAAGCTCTTTATTGACTTCATAAGGATGATGGTAAAGCCTGATGGCGTTTACGCCCATATCTTTCATTAACTTGAAATCTCCCACAGCGGGTTCATTCTTATCCTGCCGGTTATTTTTGTTCTTATCCACAAACGCCTCATAAGGCCCGTCGACGATCCCGTTATGGTTAAAATCATTCTCCATCCAATTTGTCATAGTCTGGTTATCGGGCGATTCCCCTACCTTGGTGGGCGTGTACGTGACGCCCCTCACGAAAAAGGGCTTATTGTTCACAATGAGCTGCCAATCGCCGCTTTCATATTGGAGGAGATGGACCTTGCCTTTACCCCGCCTTCTCTTTATGCTCAATAGATCCGGCGCCGGCCTGGACTTTAATTTATCCAAAGGCCCTACTTTTACAAATCTTCCGGGAGAAGCAATCACTATGTCGTTAGAGACGTCGTTATCAAAACCGTTGATTATGCGGATGTCCGCTCCGGAAAGTTTATAACCCAGCTTGGGGTTCCTGCTTAAGATAAAATTTATTTTAGCGATCGCGGCCTGCGCAACGTACCAGGGCGTATGCCAGTAGGTCCAGCCGTAACTGCCGGGATAATGCACGACGATCGCATAATAACATTTTAAAGCGTGTTTGATCAACCCGGATTTTTCAAGTATCAGCCCGGTATAAAACAGCTTTACGCCCTGGGGCTCGGACGCGGTCGCCCATTTCAGGAACGCTGCCTCCAGGTCCTGGGAATGCACGTAATCCCAGTGGCTGCCCTCCAGCCTCTTAGACTCCCTTGCCTTTTTAAATTCAGGGTCCCACCTTATGGATGTCGTATTAGGATATATGCCTTCTCCGACCGCGGCGCTTAACCCTTCCTGGTCTTTAACGACATACTTATAGTCCTTTGTCCCTGCGTTCAGGAATTCTCCGTATTTGGCGTAATCGACAAAATCTTCCTTACCCGGGTCATATAAAACGATCTTGGTTTGCGGCCCCTGAGGAACAGGGACTTTAGGGCCGCCCTCGACGGTTGTTTCATCCACACCCGGACACGGGCAGGTAGGCAGGGTTTCCTTCGGGTTCAATTTAACGATGCTTTCTTTAGCTGCCTTGGCGACCTTCCAATACCATCCGCGCGGGTCCCAGGCCTGGGCAAAGCAATACTGATATAATACTATCTTAAAGGCCTTTATAGCCTCTTCGTTCTTCCCTTCATCCCTGTATAACTCTCCCTGAATAAAATGGGCGGTGCCCACGTCGTTCAATACCTGGACCCCCAAGATCTCATCTTTGCTCTTGGGGAACGCCTTTAATGAAGCCTGCTGTGCCGCAGCCTCCTGCGCATACAGGTCAATGCATTGCTGGGCGGAGTTAAAAGCTGCTTGGCGGTCCGTCTTGTCCCAGGCCTTATTGGTCAGCTCGCTGGAAGAAGGTTTCTCTTGGCAAAAACCGGTCAAATTCCAAGCACCAAGTACCAGATTACAAACAATTACCAATGACCAAAAACCCAATGACCGAAATTTGGAATTTGTATGCATTATCCTACTATAGCCCCTGCAGTAACGCCTTTTATGATATATTTCTGCATCAACAGATACACTAGTATTATAGGTAAGGCGGTTATGGTCAAACCGGCCATCAAAAGCGGATAGTTCGTGACAAACTCACCCTGAAATGTCTGAAGCGCTACCTGCAGCGGCATATATTTCCGGGAATCAAAGATTATCAAGGCCAGAATATATTCGTTCCAGACGTTCAGGGCGTTAAAAACTACTACTACGGCCAAAACCGGCTTGGCAAGCGGCAGGGCAACGTGCCACCAGATGCCCAGCTTTGAACAGCCGTCGATGCGTGCTGCATCCTCCAATTCCTTCGGCATCTTATCAAAAAAAGTCTTAAGAAGAAAAATACTCGTAGAGAGCCCCACGTTGATCATGCAGAGGATATAGCCCAGGGGCGTATTCCTCAGATGCAATTTGTTCAGTAAAACGTATAATGCCACAAAGCTGCCCGGGATGGGTATCATCATCGCCGCCATAAAGACGAAGAAAATAATGTTTCGGCCCGGGAAACGCAGCCGCGCAAAGGCGTATGCCGCCATTGACGAAACAATGACGATGCCAAAAACCACGGAAACGGTATAGAAGATGCTGTTTATAAAATTTCTGCCGAAGCCGCCCTCTTTCCAGGCGAGGACATAATTTTCAAGGTGCAGGGGCCGCGGGATCAAGGAAAGGTTAAACACCGTCTCCTGGCTCTTTAAGCTGGAAGATACCATCCAGAGCAAAGGATACAGGCAGGTCACGGCGACACTGATCAAGAAAAGATGGATGAATACGTTTAATGTTATCCTTTTTGTCTTGTAATATACGTCACTTTTAATTTTTTTCATGCCCTGGATTTTTTTGAGAAACGGTACTGGATGAATGAGATTATGACCAAAATAAAACCAAAGGTGATGCCTTGAGCGCAGGCATAGCCGAAACGCGATGAGCCGCGCATGGACGCAAGGATCCTAAGCACCGGCACCGAGGTATGTCCGGCGAATTCCCCTCCTACGAGGCCTATGATGAGCGCGAACGCCTGCATTGTCCCCAGCACGGTAAGTATCGCCACCAACACGATCACCGGCATCATCAGAGGGATGGTGATCTTTCTAAAACAATCCCAGGCGTTGGCTCCGTCAACACGCGCGGCCTCATAAAGCTCGCGCGGTATAGTCTGCAGGCCTGCCAGGAAGATTAGAAAACCCCAGCCAAAACCCTTCCAGCAATGCACTATTGCTACTGTCGTAAGGGCGGTCTTGGGGTCCGAAAGCCAGTTATTCACCAGGTTAGGGAGCCCTATCGCCGTAAGGGAACGGTTAATGAGGTTCGCGCCGTCAATATCATTGATTATGAAGCGCCAGGCCATGCCTACCACTATCTCCGAAAGAATGGGGGGAATAAAGAATATTACGCGGTAGAAGTTCTTAAGTTTTATTTCCCGGTCGCATGCCCAGGCCAATAAAAAAGCCAGGCAGTTCTGAAAAACAAGCGCGATAACCGTGATATATCCGGCGTTATATATGGACTGCCACCAGCTCCTGTCCTGAAAGAGTATTTCCTTAAAATTCAATAACTGAATGTATGTGGGGTTGGGTAAAATACCGTCCCAGTCATAGAAACTGAGGCGAAAAACATCAACGAAAGGAAAGATATAGAATATGGAAAAGATTATGACTGCGGGAAGAACAAAGACATAATTCTCTAGAGTTGATTTGACTCGCATCATATTTCGTTAACTCGTTTTCTCGTTTACTCGTTTTCTCGAAATAACGAGATAACGAAACAACGAGTAAACGTATCCGTTGATTAACGCCTTTTAGCTAATTCCCTTTCTTTAACCTTCTGAACTTCGGCGGCCAACTGCTCGGGAGTTTTTTCTCCGATGATGATAGACTGTACGCCCTTATCCATGGCCTCTATTACCGCCGGGAACTCGGAAACCCCCCAGATATTCGGGTGGGTTGTTGCCTCCATATCATCGGCGAACTGCGCCAGTATTGCCGGTATCTTGCCGAGGCAATCTTTATTTGCAGGCAGGTTATTCGTAGCGTCGGAAAGGAATACCTGCTGTTCTTTATCGGTCAGCCACTGCAGGAACTTTATCGCCTCTTCTTTATTCTTGGAGCGCGCGTTGACCATAAAAGAAGAACCTGCTCCACCCCAGATACTTACCGGGAATTTATCGGATGCTTTAGGCGGGAGCATCGCGGCATAATTCAAGGACGGGTTCATGCCTTTATATACATTCACGCACCAGGAACCGTTAAAAGCAAATACCGCCTTGCCGTTTGCGAAAAGCTGTTCAGCGGTCTTATTCACCATTGTGACTAAGCCGCTTGCCAGGACCCCTGCCTCCCGCATCTCTTTGAAAAGGCTGAATACCTTGATCCAATCCGGATCGGTATAAGGAACTTCTCCTTTTATGGTAGCCAGGACCTTGTCTTTGCCCATGATGTTAAAGGCGTAATTATTGGCGAAACAGTCGATCATCCAGACCTCTCCCCATCCGGAAACCAATCCTTGCATCTTTTTTTCTTTGAGTTTTTTGCCTATCTCCAGGAATTCCGAGAAGTTCTGCATAGGCCTGTTGGGATTCAAGCCCAGCTCTTTAAACAGGTCTTTGTTGTAGAGCATCTGAATGGTCATAACGTCTATCGGCACGCCGTAAATCCCGGGGCAGACGCTATAGATATTGCCGTCAGGAAATTCATTGACCGCCAGGGCCTTTGCGAAAAACCTGTTCTTCCAGGCAGAGAAACCCTCTTCCATATACGTGTTCAAATTCAGGATATGCCCTGCCTTGATATAAGAAGCGAAATCTCTCTTTTCTCCCAGCACTCCGAAAATATCCGGGAGAGTCGAACCCTGGGCCGCGGCACGCACCTTTTGCGAATATGCGTCTGAAGGAGCGTAAAGCTCAAAATCTACTTTTATCCCTGTTTTTGCTTCATATTTTTCGGCTAACTTCTGGAATGCCGGTTCGCGGTCGGTCATCCAGTGCCAAACAGTGATCGCGGAGCCGGCCTTTTTTTCTTCTTTAGGCGCGCATCCGGTCTGGGCCAAAAGGCATAAAGATACGGTGCCGAAAATCAAAGAACGCAAAAACAGCTTCATAAGTCCTCCTCTAGTATAATTTTATTATGATTTTTTAACGAAAGGTATGTAAAACCCTTCTAAACCCTAAAATAGAGTAGACTTAAAATGTAACATAAGTTTACTAATATTTCAAGGTTTTTTGTGTTGTAAAATCCTTGGATATTCCTAAATACAGCACCTCAAAACCCGGGCCAAACCCATCAGATCCGCCTTTTCCAGGCTTATACCTGACCGGCATTCGCTTTTTCCGCTTATCTTTGACCAGATAACTTCCCCTCTGGTATAGAGCGGTTCGCACTTATCCGGGATATCCAGCCAGATCTCCAAAGAAGTCTTTGGCTCAAGCTTATCGCCTAAACTAAGGCATATGCCTTTTGCGCTTATGTCACAGACCTTTGCCCGGACCTCCTGCGCTTTGTCGGCGTCAAAGAACCTTGCCGGAAAATCAACCGGAAAGCGCGCGAAGACTCTTCTGTCTTCAGTCTTTGCCTTTTCCATGTCTGCACCTCCTTCTCGCAGTTTGTAAGCGCCGGGCCTTTCAATAGGCTCGGGCGCCGTAGTTTTTCCCCGCCATTGTTGATTTACCTGCCCTGGATAATCGCTGCGGAGAAATCTATAGATCTTTTCCTTGTCCGCATCAAGGATCTTTGAGAAATAAAAACCGTAAACATTGGTTTCGGCTAACGGCCTGTGCCAGACTACCCATGCCTCAACATCCAAAACATGGTCCGCAGATAAAACGAGAACGAATTTCGTAAATGAATCTCTTGGAAGCTTCATCCTTAAAGCGATCTGCAGCCCTTTAAGGTTTATGTCCTTAATAATACAATCCGCGTGGGCTGCCGCTCCTTCGAGCTTTATTTTCGCCTGACGGTTTATTTGCCATCTTGTAAATCGCCTCAATTCTTCCATCCAATCACCTCCTCATAATATGATCGAAGCTTATTTTGTTATCCCAGCCGAAATCGAGGCCCGCCCGCCAGGTGCCTTCTTCTATTTTATTGCTCCAACAGACCCTGCCTTCTCTGGAAACCGGCTCCTTAAGCAGCGAAGGAACAACCGCATCTATTCTTACCAGTTGGTTCACAGCAAGGGGGAAATCGCTAACCAACCCTGCCCCCTGCGCGGAAATATCCCTGAGCCGCGACTGCCTTTTAACATCCCCTGCCGTGATGACCGACTGCGCCTCAACGATGAACCGTTCATATGACCTTCTTTTTGGCGGCGGAACAAAGGTGTAATCCTTTGCCTCCGAAATTTCCCGGTTCCCGTCGGAAAAACCGGATCCCTTGAACTTGCGTAATAGATTATTTATATAGTCTGCCAGGAAATTACCTGTCTTCGCTGCGGTTTCTTTGATCTTTTTAATTATGCCTTCAATCCCCATAACCTGTCTCCTCTCTTTTATAATTTAAAAATGAATATATAACCGTTTTTTATTTCAATTCCTCCTCCACCAATAAAATAACGTTACCTCGCATAACGTGAAGCATAATTTATTAGAATTTATTTAATTTTTTTATAATATAAAGTCGTATTATAGTTAATATACCTATTATAGTAATAGACTGCAGACATAAACCAAGCCAGGAGCTTGTGCTTGAAAACTTTTTAAGCAAGATCGCATATACTGGCCACCAAATTTCCACTATTGGAGCGATAAATAAATTTGCCCAAGCCAGAATAAGAACCGGTAATCGAAAAAGACTTTTCTTAAATAAGAACCCGATCCCCACGCAAATGGTAATTAAACCCAAAGACATCGCAAATGCACGATAAACATCCAAAAGATAATAACGGCCATAAAAAATGGATTCTGCTTGAGTCAGCCCAACTAATATTTCCCAAACTCCTGAAATTATATAGAATGCACCTATCAGCCCTACATACACAGTTGCTTTCTTGAAAGACATTTTTTCGGTCATCTGTTTCTCCTTTCTTGCCTCCTATTGTAACTCTGTGGCGGAGGCGATGGTTGATATAAAGGAATCTTAGGCTGCTGAAATTGCTGTTGCTTATAAAAATCTGGTGGAGCAATTGACGAGAAATTATATATTCCTGGCCAATAACCCCGAGTTGGTAAATAATTCCAAGTAGATATGGGATTTGTTTTAAGTATTGTGTCCAATTGGGGGATTCGTGTATAAGTTTGAGGCGTAAAAGCGTGAGCAACTAAAGAAGTGACTTTATAATCCAAAGGACTTCCATGAAATTGTTGAAAAGTTGAATAATGCATGTTTTGCCCACGAAAGGGTATAATCGAAAAATTAAGTAAAGGATTGAAAGTAACAATGGGCAGATCTACGTTAATGAGAAAAGACGGATAAGAAAGAGGGTCTGTTATGGCTACTACATTTTTATATCCGGGGTCTATTTTAGTAAAATCATAGAGAGAAGGTGAACTCAGACTGATTACTTTAATTCGCCTTTGGTTAATCGCCTGTGTTATAGGGGTATTGATTCCAGGCTTAAGATGTTCGTCTAGGCGATGAGCAATAAAATTCCCGCCGCTATATAGAATAAGACCGATATTGGTCCCGTCAGCAATACGTAACGCGGAATTCATGGTATTATCTAAATTTAATTGCGCTTGCCGATACCCCCCTACAATAAGATTTCCTGGCCAAGGGTGTTCGATAACTTTCACATCGCCTAATACTAATATTTTTCTTACGGACCAGTCTTTAGTTCTGTCTAATTGTATATTTTTAGGAGTAAATGGATTAAACCCCAGCTTATCATCAACGCCAGGTATTAATATAGCTACTTTTATATTAGGTACAGTTTGTTGGATTAAAGGCCTTACAGTTTCTACCTGTGAAGATTGAACCGTTTTTAATGAAAATGCTGCGAGTTGACGTGACCAAGGATCTGGATCATGCCTTAACCTATCAATTAAAGGATCAATAAATGTGGAATTATTATGAACTCGTATTCCTGCATTTGCTATAGCTGCTTGACGAACAAATTCTGAAGGATCATTGAGTCTTGTCTTGAGAATATCGTCGATCTGTGAAGTAGAGATTTTGCCTAAAGCCCCTACTGTTACCTGTCTCTCCTGCCAATAAGGGCTCTCTAAATGTGGTTTAAGTAATTCGGCGGCATTCGGGATACGGTCCAATCTCCCGGCTAAGCCTGCTATGGCTGCACTACGCACCAAAGGATGCTGATCATTGACTGCCGATATTAACTGCTGGGTCGCTATCGGCGAATCAATTCCGGCTGAAGCTATTATTGAAGTTTGCCGGAGCATCCAATCACTGCTCCTTAAATTTTCACCGATTATGTCCATAGCCTCGGGTTTGCCTGCCTTTGCCAGCCCGAGCGTAGCGAACGAGCGGACTGATAGGTCCGAATCCATCCTTGCGCTATTCATGAACGCATCGGTTACCCTCTGCTCAATTCCGACTTGAGGCGCCAGGCCCTGTATGGCAACCAGCCTCACGCCGGGATCAATATCTGCCAAAAGAGGGACCAGTTCTATTGCCGGCGCTGCAGGCAACCGGATAAAGGAAAATGCGGCAGTTGCCCTGATCTCCGGTTGAATGTCCCTGATTAACGGCCTGACCAGCTTCAGGCCGGCCGCGCAATCTGAGCTTCCGAGCCCGGAGATGATCCCCATTCTCGTCGGTAAATCACCTTCCTTCAATAATTTTTGTATCGGTTCAACAAGTTGCGGGAATTTTCCGATATGCGGCGCCAGGCACACCGCTGCGGTTGAGGAAACGATCTTTGAGCGGTCATGCAATTTAGCGAAAACCTTTTCAAAATCTGCAGGATGTTCGTTAATCCTTACTGCGGACGCCATAACAGCTGCCTGGCGAACTTCCTCTTGCCCATCACCAAGTAACGGTAGAATGGTAGTAAATGAAGCGGGATGATTGGCAAGCCCAAGTATCGCTGTCCGGCGAATTCCGCTATCCCAAGACTTAAGCCCCTTAGTTAAAACTACCCTTGCACTGTCATCATCAAACTCAGACAAAGCAGAAAACGCCGCAATGCGCACAGCCCAAACCCTGTTGGAGGTAAATTTTATCAATACCGGAAGACTAGTATTATTTTTTATCTGACTAAGCGCATTTATTACCTTGACTTGAGTTTCCCAAGGAAGTTGTCCTTCCCAAAAATGACGTCTTCCTTCTTCTAAGAGTATTTGTTCCAGCCAGGGCGCTGCTTTGGGATCTTGAATTTTCCCTAAAGCAGAGATCGCTTCTTCACAAATGAGCTGAGATTTATTTTTTAGCAAACCTCTCAATAATTCAAGGCTGCTATTGTCTCTGAATTCACCCAGCGCCCAGATTGAGGCACCGGCAACATGCTCATTGGCATCAAAGGCGGTTTTCTTTAAGACCTCTACTGCCCTTTCATCCTGCAGCCTCCCTAAATAATAAGCTGCCTGGGCGCGCGCCGCATAATAATAGGTTTTAGGATCTGAAACAACCGTGGTCAACTGTTCAAACGCCTGCGCGTCTCCCAGCTCTGCCAGGGCAAACGCCGCTGCTGCCTGCGTAAATTTATATTCTCCGCCGTCGCGCTTCTCTTTCAGCGCGGACAATAATATTTCTCTACCGGAAGGGTCTGCTGATATTGCCAATGCGCGGGCAGCGTGAAAAGCAGCTTTAAAATCGCTTCCTGTCAATGCCCCACGGTACCCGTTCATCAGGTCCTGTTTGCTTAACCCCAGCTTAGATAAGATATCCGGCAGTTCAATCTCTAAAGGAAATTCAAGCCCAGAATTTAACTGAAGATAAGCACCTGCCAAGCCTGCTTTCGCTTCCGGGCTTAAGCCAACCGGGGGCTTCATCTTTATGGGTTTTCTCCCCGTGATTACATCAGCAACAGTATACACATCTTGATTGCTATTGCTCATCTTATATAATTTTTGGTATTGGATAAAAGCGGTACGGTAGTCTCCGGAACGCAGGCTTTCTTCGGCTTTTCTTGCCGCTTCCTCGTATTCATCCTGCGCCCTTTGCGCTGCTGTGACGAAATATCTCCCGCCTCCCTCTGCAGACATAAAAGAGCACCCACCGGATGCTAATGCCATCAGGAACGTTAATACGATTATAACTCTCCTGTCAATAAACCCTAATAGTTTATTAGGTTTGGCCCTTATTTTCTTATGATAAAAACCCATTCCTTTTATATGTTGCCGCGCAACGAACAAAACCCAGGCTAAGGCTAAAATAAAAATTCCGAAGGCGATCATTGCCGGAGGGCCGGTTGAGTTGTCCACAATGAAGAAACCCCCTGATCTTTTAAGAAGAGCCGCGCAAGGCAAAACTGCGAGACAAGGGAGCGCCATAGATTGAACCGGAGCAGCGGCCTGTAATTGCCCGGGATTTCGCTCAGCCTCTTTGAATAATGAAATGATGAATTCAAAAGCCGCCAAGTCATCATCCGGGAATAGCGCCCTCGTTATCCCTGCCAAATACGCTGCCCCGGCATAATCGTCTTCGTAGTCTTTACTTTTCCGTTCCCTAAGATAGGAGACGAGCGTTTCTCTGGTTAAAGCATCCGGCCGGCCCTTGAATAAGAACGCGCATTCTCTTAATCCCTCGGCGTAATGCCCGTCTACATACCCTTTTTCACACATTAAATAGCTGCATACCTCGCCAAAAATCCGCGCCCTATCCTTAAAACCTAATACTGAAGCCAGGAAATGTCCGAATTCATGGATTAAAAAATCGTTTTGCCAAATCTCATGTAGTAATATGTAATGGTTTTTTCTGCCCAGTGCCGGAGCAAGATGCATCCCTGCTGTTTTTTTGTATAATAAGTAATAATCGTAAACCGCCATGAATAAGATCAGGCTGAAAATAAATGCCAGGGCCGCGATGAATGCCGCGACAAATAAAGGCAACAGCTGCGCTGAGCGAAGATAGATCGCCAGTATGCCCGCGGAAACAAATATTGAGCCCCAGAAAAATCTTACTGCCATCAAATCGCCTAAATAATAATTTTTCTCCGCTATTTCTAAATTTCCTAATCCCGCAATGACCTTATTCTCCTCTTCTGATCCCCGCCTGATAAATCTGTTTAAGAATCCGGCTATTTCCGCTCTAACCTTAACCGGCATGAGAATGCGTTTATCTATCGCTATCCTCTCTGCTGCTTCAAGCGGTGAAACCCCCGCCGCGGCTTTTTTGGCCGCCGCGTTTTTTCCTCTGCCATTACTGCCAGCGACAAACAAGGCGCCGGCTAAAACCAGCAGCACTGAAATGAACGACGCTGATGAAAGCTCCTTTCCTATAGGTAAACCGCTTATCGCATTCACAAAAAGCATATAAAGGAACATAACCGCCGGCTCTGTCGCCATCATAAGTATTATCTGGGGATTGCTGAAACTCTTCTTTTTTTGCGTCTTATAAAGCAATATCCATCCGGTGCAAAAGATAAAAGAACAGGCCACTAAAAGCAGGCTTGGCTGGAATCCGCATACCGGGAAATACGGTTTTGCAAAAATATAAGAAAAGATCGGCCCGAACATCATGACCAGCGGAATTGCAATAAGATAACGGATCTTTGTCATGACTAAAGGCATCTCGGGGTGACATTCTTTACTGGAAAGAAGCCTTCTATCCAGGTACAGCCTGACGCCCGAGATGAGCACGCTGATCATCATCAGTATGACCCCGGGATTAGCCATGCCCTGCGCCAGGCTCGGGAGAAAACCCGCCATTGCCTCTTGAGCGCCTACATGGGCGGTCATCGCCAGGCTTCCTGCGACGATCAAAGAAACGCACAAGGCAAACCGCCAACCCCTTAAGCCTTTCCCGGTGTCCCTGCGATTAATATACAAAGCCCAGATTATGCCTATCGTAGAGAGGATCCCGGAGGCAACGGGAGAAATAAATAAGTAGCTATGATAAACTAAGAGAGCGGGGAAAACCTGTGAGATAACGCTTCCCCAGAACACAATGTTTTTCTGCTTTGTGTTCAGGCCCTTCCAGACCTTGATCTCTTTTGTGCACGGGGCGAGGCGCTGCCATAAGCTCCCCTGCTTACCTTTGCCGTTTGAATAAAGGCCGAATGTTTTCTCATAAATAAGGAACAGGACAAAGAAATAAGAAACAGCGTATAGGGTGCAGATGAATCCTACCGGCGGTACCTGCATGTCATCTAAAAGATATTTTGAGAAGATATATGCCCATGGTTCAAGTACTATATGCAAGGCCATAGCCAGGACCGGGCTTCTGCGGTAAGGGATCAGATTAGGGATAGTGCGGCTTAAGAAAATGCCTGAAATGATCAGGATAATAAGTATAACCGCTATGGTATTAAGGCTCGTATATATAGGTAAGGCCGCAAGGCATGAATTAATGCTTTGCAGCGGCCTGTTTTCTTTAAAGATAAGTCCTTGTGGCCCAAAAGATACTCCCTTTTTCCTCAAATAATCAATTTGTTCATGCAGATACACAAGCGAGCCTGTCACCGCGTCCAGTCCGGTTTCCCGGCGGTACAAATCCGCCGCTACCGAGCGCACTTCGTCTTTGCCCTTAATTATGACTTTGGCAAGCTCTGGATCGTTAAAGTCAAATCTCTCCAAGACCCGCATTCCGCTTTGATCTGTCTTGCTGGCCTCCATATTGGCAAGCAGCTTAATCCATGGTTGGATACCCAGTGCGTTGCCGATTTCCGCAAAGGCAAAGAAACCTCCCAAGACACAGGCGGCTGGCTGCTCTCCTCCATAACGAGAAGTTTCCATCCCATCAGCAGCCTGCTGCAACTGATAGCCCAGGACAAAGTAAGGCGCCCTGGAGCAAACAACTGACGCGGATTTTGCCGTTTGCTCCGCAGTGAGCCATTTTGCTGCGGCAAATTCATGGACGGCAAACAACTGGAAACGATGGGTAATTTCTTCGCTCAGAATGACCTCCATAATTTCCCAAGCCATTTGCTGGATGGCATCTTCTTTTGCAGCCGTCTCAACCAAAGCTTCCCATTGGATCTTAAAAAGCGCAAGGACGGGCCTTGCTACCAAATTTTTAGCTTCACTGACAGGCATTGTAAGCACACGGTAAATACTTTTGGCCATCGAAAACGGCATCGTGGTCGAAACATAAGTTGAGAAGATGTTTGACTTTGGAGAACCTGGATAGTCGCTACCGAAACACCAGACCGCGAATTGCCTGCCCTGGAAGTTTTGCGGGATCATGGCCTCAATAGGCATGACTTGGAATGAACCCTTCCGCTCTTGGCCTCCGAAAACAATGACATAACCACGGCTTGCCATTTGACGATTGAGATTTTCTAATGTGGGGGCGCATTCCCTGATCTTCCCTTTTTTAGAGAGCGACAAAAGCTGATAGACGCTGTCTGAAACTTCCGCATCGAAAACGTCCCGCGCGCAGCCGACAAGGCAATCTATCTTTTCATCTTTTAATAATTCCCCGGCTGCCATTGGGTGCGTCCAGACGTCATTAAGCGCGTCTGCCAACTCTGCCATAAACGATTTAGCGACCGGGTCCTTTTTTATCCCTTTGTCTAAAATTGCTATACGATCGGACCGTCTGAAAATCCTTAAGCTGGACAGATGAAAGTTAAATATGTTTTTTCTTAAACCTGCTAACCAGAACAATAAAGACTTGATCTCTGTCCCTTGTATCAACAAAATGACCATGGCAATAATAAAAACTGGCGAGATAAGAAATGTCACCCCAAAACAATAAAAGATAGCGGAGAAAACAGCTGTTAAAACAGATGACTGCAGAAAATAGGCTAAGATCTCATTTTTTGTAATGGCGTGGAAGATTTCATGTGTCACCAGGCAAAATAGCTTGTTTAACGAAAGGGCCGCAACCGCTTCTTTTGTATCGGTGAGCCACCCTTGAAACGTTGTGTATCCTGCGATCTCTCTTGTGTCAAAAAATACCTGCCAGAGATCCGATTCTTCTCCTATTGATTCATCATGTAATTTTTTACTTATCAACGCGTGTATTACCAAACTGAGGGATGCGAGTATCCCGCCGGTACAACAGATCATCCAAAGAAGGCCGATCTTGACCCCGTTCGCTGCGAGGACGGTCAGAACCGGAAGGCCAAAAAACAAACATCCTATAGCCAGAATAAAAAGCCCTAAAGCGGTGGAAATAGTTCCGCGGATGGTGGCTTGGGCGGGTGGGGCGGATTGTGAAGCCTGGTGTTCTTGCAGTTTTTCCCTCGCCAGGTCGCGGGCCATTGTAAGAAGATCTTTAATGCGGATATCTGTTTTTGAGCCGCTGCTTATTATTTTTCCTAAGATTTTGCTTGTTACAAAGAAACGCATAAAATCAATATTTCTGTCCCTTATCGCGATCTCGAGGCTTAGGGCAATGATTTCAGCCGCGTTACAGGCGACTTCTTGAGATTCTTCCGTGGCAGCCAGGAAATTGGAAATCCCGTGGTTGCGCATCCTCGCCAACATTTCCGCAACTAATTTTTTTTCTTCATCTGCAGCAAAAGGAAGCTTCTTTGCCAATTCAGGGCCCAGGACAGAATACCTGATCCTGTCGTGTATGACTATTTCCAGGAGCATCCTTAGAACGCGTAACCTGAATTTCAGTTCGTCTTTTTTTCGAAGTAACCTTGCGTTCTCCTGTCTTAAGGCATACATCCAGGGAGTAGTGAAAATATTGATATTCCTATCCGCAAGATCTTCTAACCGTCGTTCGAATTCCGATTCCTTAAAGCGATATATGATCCTCTCCAACCCTCTACGATCCCCTGTAGTAACATGAGAGGCTTTGGATCCCAGGGCCTTTGCGAATACGGTTAAAAGAAATATGACTAATAGTAAAAGGACAGCCTTGCCGATGTCAGCCGGTATTATCGGAGCTGCGATAAATGCGATGCCAGGGCTTTCTCTCACAGTTGTCTGATCTCTATCCGGTTTTTTCTTTCTTATAATCTCATCCGACAATTCTTTAAGCCATGCGGCATCCGGTGAACCTTTTTCTATGTGGTTCCTGACGGCAAAATGCCAGACAAACATCCGGAAGGCATCTTCCCAGCTTTCATCAGCGGGCCTTGACATAAACTCTTGTTCAAATCTGGAATAATCAGAGTTGTAACCTGTCAGTGAAGAGAAACTCCGGCTCCAATGTTGGTCTCCGGTAAAACCATCGTAAAGACCCAGCTGCAGCATTGCCGGACACCAAACCCGGTAATGAAATGTTATGTCATCGGCATCAAAAACTTTGGAATCGCTTGATATAAAACGGACGGCGTCTTCCCGATACCTGAACACCCTTGCCGTCTGTGGTAAAGTAACATTGTCCCAAAAAATAAATCCATCCGGGCTGCCTCCGATAGCCTGTCCTGGATTGGCTTCAACAAAATCCGCCAGGGGAGCACAGACAATTCTTTCACGGCAGTCGGATGGCTCTACAATGTTAACCGTAAAGCTGACTGTATTCCAGGGACGAATCTCATCTTTTACATAATCAAATCTTGTGCGTATAACGCCTTTTGACAATCTTGCGGCTGTCATTCGCCAATCCTGGCAATATACAAGGTATAATCTTGCGCCTATCACTTCTCTTTCTAACCAGCGGATCCTTTCTTGTAAAGGAAGGGGGAAATCTAAATCCATGGATTGCATCAATTCGTTTACCTCGAACAATTTTGCGCGCAGATCCACCGCCTTTTTTCTTAGCCGCCACATTACCGATTCAAGCTCGTTAATTTCGTTTTCACGATTTATCTTTTTTATTCTTGCCCTTAAAAGGACACATGTATCCTTTCGGAAATTTTTTGAGAACCGTTCCTGGTCGATCTCTTGAAGGTCCAAATCAAATTCACGCGCCAGTCTCTCTAAACCCTTCAAGGCCCTGTCAAAATACCGGTTGAAATAATGCGCGACTTCCTTTCTTGTTCTCTGGGGCAGCCGGTCAGAAATGCTTAAGCCGAATTCTCTTCTTGCCTGCGCTTGCTGCTCTCCGGCAGTAAAATAGACACATATGATCCTTAAAGTCTTTAAATCGTAATTTAATCTGGATAAACGCTTAAACAGTAATCCGGCAAAAATACTGGTGGCGCCGTCACTCAAAAGTCTCAACTTTGCGGCTTCGTCATGTATTGCACTCAGAAGCCCTCGCAAATAGTTTTCGGGTCCTTCGTAAACAGGTGACTGATCTTCTATGCCGAAACCGCGCGGCCTGGGATTTCTATTTAATCGTAGTAATAGGGCGTGCCTTTTTCTTGATGCCGGCATCTTTGAATTACATTCTTCTAATTCGCCCAATAATTCTTCTCTTTCGGCAATTAATTTCGAGTAATCATTAAGGTGTTTTGAAATCTTTGCTCCTACGCAGCTTTTTGCGAATCTCTCGTTTTGCTGGTCGTCTCTTCCAAGCGGAACCCCGGCCTCATGGATTAAGGTTATTAAAAGTTCGCATTTGTTTTCAGGATTGGTCAAAGGTAAGTCTATATGAAGGGTATTGTTGCGGATTACCCCATAAAGATTCGGCATGGGTCCGGCGCGGATCTCAATAGAAGCCATTTCCCGCAGCGAACGGACAATCTCTGGATCATCCTGAGCCAGCTCTTCTGCTTCAAGCAAAACATTAAGCAAATATCTTCTTTCAATCACATTTACGGGTTGATTTGCCTTGATTTCCTTTTGTACAGCGCGCTCCTTCTTCTTAGGGTCTGCCGGCAACTTATTGTCTTTTTTGGCCCTGTGAGGATCGGGTAACCTATCATCGTCAACTTGATCCGCCCAATTTTCCAGGTACGGTTTCTCAACAATTTGTTCGCCCAATAAATCTTCATCAAAACTAACAACCGTTCCTCCTCGCTCCCAGAGGATGTGTTTCTCATGTGCTATCGCCTCAACAATTATTTCACGCAAGAACTCAAACAGCCCTTTTTCCTGCTCATTCCATGCCGCAATATTTTCTAATACCGCTACATTGCCTGCGCTGGTTAATTCGTTGAAGAAAAACTCCTGGCGCGGGTTAAAATACCTTCCCTCTGTTTCGGTCACTACTTCAAGGACAAAAGGAATAAGACTGGTAATAAGCCGGGACCCGGCTAACTCATCTCCTGATCTCATCTCATGCCAGAGCTTAACCGCTTCTTCTTCACTGATCCCGGCAATAGAAGAGACTTCTCTGCGATAAGTATCCCATCCGGAAGGCACATATATGGCTTGGCGCTCGGCATGCGGCAACTCTATACCCAGCCTCCGGCAGGCCTTAAGCAGCGTGCTGTTCCCCCGCGGGTCCTTTTTCCTGCTGCGGCCTAATACCTGCGGAGTAATCGCTTCTGTACCGAACATCTTGACATGCGCCGCTAATGCCTGCATAGCGGTATCGTGGTCGGGATAAAGATTCCGCCCTCCCGGCTTATAAGAAGACCACACAGCGTGGATACGGGTTTGAGGCTGCATATTTAATAACGCCGCTACGCTATAATTACCCCTGGTTCCCTCGCTTAAATTCGCACATGCGGGATTTAGGTTATCATCCAGGTATATGGTATCCGTAACCAGGATTTCTTCAGCTTCGCCTTCTTTAACCCACCTTCTAATTTCAATGCGCTTGTTTGATTCGGCGGGGCTGATGAATACGAGTATTACCAACTCTTCATGCCTTGCTTTGATGATCGACAGGTATGCTGACAAATAATAACCTGACCAGAGGCTAAACATAGGCCCGTGTTCCTTATCTACAAAAATATTGCGCACGCGTGGCAGTGAAATCAGGTTATTTAAAGCCATGGCCCGGCAGACAGCATGGCCCTTAATGCATCCTGCTTCATCCAATGCTATCTTTCCTATTTCTTGCGCAACGATGGCATCATGCTGCCTGAAGAACGCATTAACTATAAGAAACCCGCCCTCTTCTTTAAAACCTAACAAAGGAATATCTTTAATTTCTGTGGGCTTGCTGCGCTCTATGGCAATACTGTTCATGGATCTCTTAATGTCCTTTATTGTTACTCCTTTGATCACTATCCTGTCCTGGCCCTTAGTCACTAAGAAATCCATGCCCGTATCGATCATTTTCCCTAAAGTGCCATCGGTGGCAACTGACAATCTAAGGCGCTTTGCTTCCCGGTAGCACCTATAAACAGCGCAAGAAAGTTTCTTTTGAGCCACCATGGCTTCAGCAAATGAATAACGCCGCGATCGTCCTCTCATCAGTCCTTTCGGCCAGCCGAGTTCATCGATAGCAATTCCCGCCAGGACCTTCTCTCCGGAATCAGCGCTAGTTTCAAATAATTCAAGGTTTCTCCCCGGCTCTTCAGTGCCACCAATGATCCTGGCTTTGATTTTTGTGGTATCTGCGCCGCATATTTCCAAGAATGATTTGACGCTGCAGGCGATACGGCCTCCGTAACAAACCCGGCCGCCGGGAGTAATAGAATATTCTTCTGTCGGCTTTGTTTGAGCCCGAACCGGCTGGAGAACAACAGCCGCCGGCCTTGAAATCAACTTAAAGATTGAAATCTTTCTCTTGACTGCATTAGCTTTAACGCGGCCATCGCTTCCCAAAGGTATTGTTGCGCCGCAGGAAATGAAATTTTCAGATCCTTCCAATAATGCATGTATTGCCAATAATTTTTTCTCTCTCCTTAGGCCCAAAAGGAGGACCGGCTTGCCTTTTTCTTGATGAATTTCCTGCATATATCTGCTCCAGCCTTTAACCGGCAGGTCGCCAATTTTATAGAAATCCAATCCTGCCGGCACCAGGCATTCCATATCTGTGCCTGTTAATTTAGCGAGCATCCCGTTTGTCGCGATAGCCAGCCCGCTCTTTTTTGCGACCCGGTGACATTTTAATACCGCCTCCGGGAATCTACCCTGGCATACCAAGGCTTCATCAAAAACATACCTGAATTTTCTTACATCATCTTTACGCCGCATCCCCACCGGCCAGCCATCCTGATAAAGCTCAAGGCCACCCAGGACCTTTTCCGTAGTGGATAATATAAGGCGGAAATGATGTTTTCTATCGGATCTAGTCAGCGTGGCCGAAACGTTTTGCCTGGGGCAACTCATGATCTCTAAAAATCCTGCGGCATCCGCGGTAACATCTTTTAAATAGTGTACGTAGCCCAACGCGGTTAACGGCCTCTGGATCGGCAATGTCAAATGAGACCCCTTTACCGCCCAGCAACAGGAGAATGCCATACACAAACCAAAACAGAGAATAATCATTGGAGTAATATTTTGAGCGGTAAATCCAAAGGCAAATAACAGAGGTGCGGGAAAAACGAAATCATTATTAAGCTCCCTTACTCCAAGCCTGTTTCTGCGGACTGAAGGGATTATATATGCCCATGCAACTTCTGTGGCCCTGCCGGTCTCGGCGACATCCTTCAATAATTCTCCTTCATGAATGAGCGTATAATTGATCGCGCTGTCTATTACCACCGGTCTATCAAACCATTTTCCATGCCCGAATGATTGGGCCGTTACTTCTGAAAGCAAATTATCAAGCCAACCGAAACAAGCGTATTTCTCAAAATCTCTCATTTTCGGCAGCCGCCTTTGCCGTTCTCCGAGCTTTTCTTTAAAAGGCAATATCCCTAAGGCAAAATCTCCTCTCCACGTCCTTCTCCAGTGATAATGCTCTGCCAAGGCCGCAATAAGATAATTCCCGCGGATATGCAGGCGGCGGTCAAATTTTCCCTGCCTGTTAGCATTTAATGTCCTATCCAATGTTTCATTTATCGCCTCGGATATGAGACTGACAGTATGGTTAACTTCGGAACGCGCCAGCCCCAGGCGGCGTTCGCGCAGAAGCAGCGCGCGCGCACATAAGAACGATAAAGCGTCGGTTTCTTGGGGAACAAAACCCCTCATGAGCATTACCTCATCCGGATCGTCAATAGCGCATCCTTTTAATTCAAGCATGGCAAGGCAATATGCCCTTACCTGCTGACCCTCCTGCTTTTGCCTGTCCGCCCTTTCCCGCAAAAGTTTAGTTATTACAGGCCCATCCACTGCGAAAAGAAGCGCCGCAGCAGCATCAACAGAAAGGTCAATATTAGTTTGCAAAAGTTCGTGTTTCCCTGTGACGCCGAGCTGATCAATGATGGCATTTAAAAGCTCATCATCCCTATAATAAGGATGCCGTTTCTCAGGGCCAAAACAAGCAAGGAGCGCTTCATTCCTTTGCCGGATATCGCCTTTGAGGTCTGCGAGTATTTTTCTTCTATTTATTCTGGGACTATTATTTCTGGTTTCAATCTCTCTTTCCCTTACCCGCTGCATCAGCGTCCCGATCACAGAGACCATTCCCCGGCGCGCAAAATAGCGGATGTAATTTCTTTTCGCCTTATTCCTTACAGGCTTAAAAAGCACCTCAGTATCATCAGTCACTTTTCCATCTCCGAACCTTTCCGGGTCAAAGATCAGGTCAATGTCCCCTCCAAATACCCCTTTAGCGCCTCTTCGGATTTCATTGCGCAGTTCTTCCGGCATTACCCCTATTAATTCCGCTATGCGGCTGAGGCTTATCATTTCAAGGTGGCTTACCGGGCCCTTTTTGACCTCAACGATCTCTGCCCTCAACCCTGTAACATCGATCGTTTCTACCGCCAATGGCTGCTCTGCCGGCTGCGGAGGATTTTGCCGCTTTACCTCATAGATATCTTTCAACTCAATTGCTTTCTGCATGTTCGTGATATTATCAACAAAATCCATTACCCAAAGCGCCTCCTTGCCGGGATGGACGCGCAGGCCTCTGCCGACCTGCTGGGCGTAAAGAATCTGCGACAACGTGGGCCTGATCATCAATATTACTTCAACTTCAGGAAAATCTACCCCCTCGTTCAACATATCACAGGAACAAAGCACCTGGATCCTGCCTTTTTTAAGGGCTTTGACGCGCCTCCTCACCTCTCGTTCGCTCATATTGCCATGGACACTTGCAGCCTTGATCCCTGCTTCTCTAAATAGGTGTGCCATCTTTTTTGCGTGGCGCACAGTCACGCAAAAGCATAATGTCGCCGGCTTCTTTACAGGCTTATCTTTATAAACATAATCCCTGAGCGCCTCTTTATATTTGGTTACGACAAGGCTATTGCGCTGAGGCACGGTTATTCTATGTTCCACTGATCTTGCGCTATAATCTCCGGCAACTTTTTTAAGCCTGGCGGTGATATTCGTTTTTATTTCAAGCCAGCGGATCTCCGGAAGAACGCCTGCCCTGACCATTTGCTTGAGGTTCCTTGGTTCAGGAACTGCGTCAAAAAACATACTGACGTCCACCCCTTCTGTCCTTATCGTTGTTCCGGTAAGGCCAAGAAGTAACCTCGGCTTAAAGCGCTTGAGAATTGATTGATAAGTCGGGTTGGCTATACGGTGGGCTTCATCTATAATTATAATGTCAAATTGGCTGGGAGAAAATTCATCAAGGTGGCCGGCTACATACTGGCAGCTGGCAAGCATCACCTGATGCTCTTTTAAGGTTTCTTTGATTTCTTGAGCACCGATATAAATCTTAGGCCTGCTCTGTGGCCATACGGACTTAAAGGTATCCGATGTTTGCCTGCGCACAAGCCTATTGTGCACAAGATACAAAACTTTTGCCTGAGGATTATGGCCGGATGCCCTCTTGGCAAATTCAACTGCGGTCCTTGTCTTACCTGTGCCGGTAGGATGCACTACTAAAGCGCTTTTGCAATCTCCTCCCTGGTATAAGGTCATTAATTTATTGATGGTTTGCTCCTGATGCTCCCAGAGCGGTTTCGGTTGAAGCTCCTTATGCAGCGTGCTTTCAGGCAAATCATAAAGCAAAGAGAACCTACGCAAGAATGCTTTCGTAAACTTAGCGGCATCCGGCACATCGCTTTCGCGGCTTTCCAGTCCGGCAATCAGCAATTTCAAATGGCCTATTTCGTGGTCAAGGAAAGCCTCGTAAACCTTTGGCCTTTCTTCACGAATATCCCGGATCACCTCTGTCGCATGTTCGGTGATGCAAAGTTCTGCGCGTAACGGGCTTGAACCGGCCACAGCAGGCAGCGCGATCAAAAGCCAGTGTTCAGGAAAATCAACTCTTCGTTCTCTGCTTAAACGGCGCACCTCCGGGTAAAAATCCTCATCAGGCACGCAGCAAATGTCTACGCCTATGTGCTTTGGTCCGAACGAACGCAGGCGGTTACGCATATTCAAATCCCTGTATAATTGAGTTGATTTTTTAAGAGTAAACCGCGGCCGCAACGGTGCAATAACGTCCTGCATCACTCCATATTGTTTCTGAGTAGGGATAAATTGTTGCCAACCGTTTTCCCCGAGCTGCAGGGCAAGGGCGGGCGCGGTTGCTTCATTTTTGGGCTCGCCGGCGACGATTATTTTTCTAAGCCTCGCTCCCAGGAGGCAAAGGTGGTCCTCGATTACCGCATTATCTTGGATCAATGGCCCTTGACGGACCTGCTTTAGCAAAGAATCAACTAATTTGCGCAGGGTACCCAGGGATTCCCTTAGGTCATCGAAAGAAACACGCCGCATACTGTTGGCTGTTTGCAAATCGCGGATTATCTCGTCTATCAATTCTATTGCCGGAACAAACCCCTCTCTCCTGGCCTTCCTTAATATTACCTTCCCGGCAGAAAACCTCTTGGGCAGCCTCAAAAACTCTCTCATTATCACCCTAAGGTTAACCGGCTCTTGCGAATCCCGCCAGGAAACTGCCTTTGGCTTTGGAGGCAGGACAGCAGGCTCCGCCTTAATCACTGTTTGAGCCCTTTTTGTCCGCTCTATTTTCTCTTTTCTCGGGGCCTCAGCGCATTCATACACCTTTGAACGGGCATTAGGTTTGCGGATATAAGTCAGGTTCCGTATAGTTTCTCCCTCCTCCCGAAGGGCAACGATATCGTCATATACGGTTATATAACTTAAATACCTCCAACCACGCCGGCTCATTCTTTCAATAAGGCCCGGAATGGTCATCACAGCCGAAGCAGTATTTAAAATAGCCAGTTCGTCCTTCCGGCGGCAAGCAACAATCGATGGAGGCGGACGCTGCTTATGGATCTTCGCAAGGTTGCTATGGTTAAACAATCTTGCATCGTGGCAGATATCATCATAAACAGTGTCATAGGCCACTCCCGGGCAATCTGGCTGCAATAATTCCACAAGCCGCTGAACGGAAATTGGCCCTTGCGCAGCCTCGAGCAATTCATATTCTTTTTGCCTTCTGAATTCAAGGGTTTTTACTGCCGGGCGCTTTCTTCTTATTAAGACGAGGTTATTGTGGCTGCGTAATAGGTCCCAATAGCGGATATCATCCTGCACGTTCTGCATTGTCACTTTTTTGAAACCCTGGCCTTTAAGGCCTTTTAATAATTCTTTCGCGGTAATTCCATTTTTAGCAGCGTCCAGCAGCTGCAATAACCTTGCCCTTCTGCGGGCAACCGCTGCGTCTCTGTCTTCAAGGTTTCGATGCATAAAAAGCCTGCTATCAAGACAAATATCGCTCCACACTATTTGCTGTCTTACAAGATAACCCTGGCGCCCAATCGCAAAGGTAATTTCTCTTACCCTGAGCTTCCTGGCCTGAGAATCCAATATCTTCAGTTCCCTGCCCTGGCGTTTTTCGGTATCGGTATCAATGCAGCCCGGTAACCTGTTATAATTAAACAACGATAAGGCCGCTACGGATTGTAAAAGATAACCGGCAAATATGACAAATAGTATGCTTATTGCCGTTACAGCTGCGGGCAACATCGCAACTCCGTCCAAATCCGGCAGGATTTGCGGTGCGGTTAACAGCCAACTTAGAGAGTTATCGGATCCGCCATTTTTTGAAGGGCATCCGTCATCTAATACGAACGCCTTGATAAAGGTAAATAATAAATGCAGGCCATATAATGCCAGGAGGGCTGTGTCATGGAACAGCCATCCGCTGACCACACCTTGTATTTTTAAGTTAAGCCCGACAAAAAAGGCGCAGAGGGCTAAAAGGATGGTGTCCGCCTGTACCATAGCGCGGCGATCTCCGAAGCCTTGCACCAGACAATAGGCTAAAGGCAATAAAATGAAGAGCCATTGCCTTAAGAAGTGAGGGAAATAAAATTCTCCCGCCAGAATGATCAATGGTGTAACAATTAAAGCGGACAGGCACCTGACGAAACCTTTAAACAGCGTTTTATTCTTATTATTCTTCTGCTTGCTATCGGTGAAAGGAAATGGTGCGGATATGTTAAGCGCAGTTATTAGCCGGAATATCAGGATGATGCTCAGGACAACCAAGATTGATGCCGGTGGAGCCCGGGTTTGAATTAAATCAACTCCCGCCAGCAAAATACAAGGATTTGCGCAAAGAAAACGGATATGCAAACCGTCATGATTAGTCATTCGGGCTCTAACTTCTTGCACCCGCCCTCTTAAGTGTTCAGGGATAAGCTCAAACACACCGCAATCCAGGACTACTCCTTTCCCCCAGAGGTCAACCGCCTCGTCGTCCCTGCCTAATACATGCAGCGCTGCGGCTAAATTGTGGTACCCGAACGCGCACGCCGGATTAATCTCATTTGCCTTGCGGAAAGCGTCAACTGCCGCCTCCGTTTGTGATAATGTAACATACGTGCATCCGAGAAGGACATATGCTTCGCTGCAGTCTGGTTTAATGCTGACGGCACGCCGGCAAGCGTCAATTGCCTCATAAAGCCTTTGTTTCACGCAAAAAACAGAAGCCAATTTACAATATGCAGCGGCATCATTGGGATTAAGCTGAAGTGCTCTTTGCGCCAAATCGAGCGCTTCATCCGGCCTGTTCAACTGTAAACATGCATGACTCATACTTTCATAAACGGCGGCATAATCCGGGTTAAGTGTAGCGGCCCTGCGGAAAAATTCAATTGCCCGTTCATGCTGCCCAAGATGACCGTAACATACTCCTATGTTCCTGAGTATCGAGGAGGTAAAAGCGCATTGCCCAAACGGAAGAATATAATAATATAAAACATGAAGCAATTGATCATCCGATAAACCGGCTGCCTCAAGAGTGAAATATTCTCTTTGTTTTCTTCTTAAAAGCTCAAGCAACTCACCTTGATCATTTATCCTGTGTTCCGGGCGTAAAACAAGATAAGCCCCTTCCTTAACATAATATTCCTCTAACGGGATCTCTCTGGCTATTGCCGTGCTGAAATCGGCAAATAACGCCTTCTTGCCTGCGGTCTCAACAAAAGTAAAAACATGCGCATCGGTCCCGGCTGCTATTACAGGCGCGCCTAAAAACTTTAAAATCACATAACCTAACTGCGAAATTGCGGTACAACTGTATAATATCAGCCTGATCCTGTCTTTTATCGCCGGTGCGACATTTGAACCATCGATTAACGCCTGCATGTCCTCTTCGCCCAACGCATCGATCAAAATCCTGGTCAGCGGTTTAGGTTTAGCATCAGCCTCATATACTTCCCGACCAATTATGACTGCAAGCGCTTCCAAAGCTGATTTGGCCTGCCCGATATCGCCGGATGCGAATCCTTCCCGCAGGCGCTGTAGCCCTATTTCAGCGTCAATCCGGCCAAGAAGCGGCTTCATTTGAGCACAAATAGTGCTCACGGCAGATTGAGGATACCCTAATCCAAGAAGAATTTCCGTAAGTGTTGTGTTATGCTGTGACGTTTCCGCATACGACGGTATTCCTTCAGCTATCACTCTTTGTATAAGCAATAAAACTACCCCTGCGGCAAGCAAGGCCAGCCCTTCCTGCGCCAGCGCCAAAGGAGCTGCGATGACGACACCCGAAATACAATTCCCGGAAATTTGTTCCGCATCATCTTCAGCATAACTTGATAATGAAATTTCTCCGGTCTCGCGGTGATAAGAAAACACGCCCTGCTCGCAGACTATCTCCTTGGCGCTTCCGCCAACGCTGAACGCAGCAGCGATTACATCCTGTATTCTCTTATCAACTCTTTTCTTCTCTCTTAACTGTCTTATTAACTTTTTTAACAATCTTACCGAGTAACCCGGGGCTACTCTGCATAGCACAGCAAGCGCTACTTCCCGGGCCTGGGCTGTCTTGGCGGTCATGACTATACGCTTTAGCCGTTCACAACCTTCAAAACGGGAGAAACAGGAAAACCAGTTTAATGCAAGGCGATACTGTTCGATCCACTCCATATGGTCTTCCAGCAGGATTGATCCAACCCCTCTGATGAACTTTGCTCTATCTCTAGGCTTTTGTATCCCTTCAAGGAAGGAACTCCTGCCCGGCCCTCTACGGTGGATTCCGACAGGTGACATCCGACAATATGCGCACGACGCGGTCATCGCTAATCCTGCCAGGAATAGAATAACAAAAACCCTGGGATCAAGCTGCCCAATAAAAACAAACGGCATATGGGAAACAGAGGAATCCTTAGGCGGCATCTTTTTGCGTTTAGGCCTGGCTGCTCCATAAAGAGCTTCCCGTTTCTCTGCTTCTTCCCCTAAAGCGACTATTCTTCTTAAAATTCCTGCCAGCCGGTCATTCTGTGGAATGTCTGTCTTAAACAAAGCCTTTGACAAAATAAATGATGCCTCCTCATATGCTTTATCAACCGACCTCCAGGCTGTATGAGAAAGCCTGCCCGCAGCAAAAGCGCTTTCTAACTCAAGAAGGATATTTTCCATTAACGCAATCCCTTCTGAAGCCCTGCCTGCCTTTACCATATTGGAGATTATGGTCCATAGAGGAAGCTTGCTCTCTGGACCGGTAAACTTTTCTTCTAAGATCCCTTTTAAGGTAACCGGCTTTGCGGAATCCCTCCAGCCGCCGATTTTATTTTGGGCAGCCATAAGTACCGATGCCGCGGCGAGCATCGCGATAATAATTAAAAGCTTCATCTGCGGACCATGGGCCTGAACAGAAGTAAGGAATTCGCTTAAGCCGCCTGAGAAAATTGGCGCGGCGAGGCTAGGACTGCTTCCGGAGATTAAGCTACCCCTTTTACCGGCAGATTCAAGCAAATCTGATTCGGCGGCACCGGCCACCGCAAGCAGGAAAAAGGCGTCTGACCATTCCCGGTCCGGCACAGAGGCTTTTCTGCCGTCAAATGTCTCCCACACGTCGTCAGGCTGGTTCAAAGCTTCGATGAACGCCGTTAACCATCTTGCCATAGGAATTAACTGTCTGTTGATATCAGCCGCCTCCTTGTCTGAATGCATATCGGTATGCGGTGCCCGCAGATTTATCCCGGGCAAACCAAAGCAACTGAAGATTGCTCCGTCGCTTGCTTTTCCCGATTCGGGGAAACGCAGCTCCGCGCCTGTGGCATCGGGCTTTACCTTTTCATAAGTCTCTCTGAGTAATTGCTTATAGCGTTCTTGGTCCTTGAGATTAAAGATACCTCCAACCACAAAAGGACTATCCTGATTTTCCGGCCTGATATCTTCATCGCCGTCCATAAGCAACTCTCCATCAATACAAATAATCAGGGCTGCCCGCTCAAAGATCTCCGGATTATGCCTTACCAGAGTATCTGCACCTAAACAACCTTCTTCTTCCTTATCAGTTAAAACCAGCCAGATCTCACCATGCGCAACTTGATTGTCCCGCACCATCTTTAATGCCGCCATGATCGCAGCAATACCTGCGCGGTCATCCAGTGAGCCGTCAAAAACACTGATTTTCCCGTCTTTTACAATTGAGCAACGATGGCCTTCTATAATATCCAAATGGGCGCTTAACATGATTTTAGGCAGAGTTGCGTCTCCTTTGATCCTCACCACCAAATTCTGTGTTCCATTCCTGCTATTAATTACAATATCTAAGTTATCCTCGCCAAATATAGCTCCCAGCTCAGCAATGATCTTGTTTTTCAAAATATCTAAATCTCTATTTTTGATTCCGACGATTCGTTCAAGGAAAGTGCTTGGCTCTGAGACGCTTTCTTTTAGAGAAGAGCGGATCGGCCAGGGCAGGGTTGTGTTCTTCGAAGAAGCCTTAAGATAGGCAACGCAGGCTACGATGCAGAGGATACCTAAAATTATTGACGGCGGACCATGGGCCAGGATAGAAGCCAGGAATTCGCTTAAGCCTGAATTCATAAGCCCTACGGGCGCGGCAAGACAAAGCGAGGTATCGGCCCTCGGATCAACCTCAGGGATTTTTGCGCTTCCAGAGACCGTGCTGAATAGCGGCTTCTGATTGTTTAATAGAACATACGTCGTCAGATCGGTCGGAATAGCCCGTAAACTTATCAAAACAAGCATTGCCTGATAGCTTATAAGCCCATAATAAGTCAGGCTGCAGAAAGCAAGGTTAGTCAGAAGATAAACTGGCGATAAGAACAGGAACAAGACGGCTGTTTTTTTGAATTGGTTCATGAGCGAATAATCTTTCTTCACCCCTTCATGGTTACGTGTGGTCAGATAGGGGAAAAACATATACTCAACCGCAAAGATAAAACTGCAGATAAGCAATAAAGCGCTCTTTAATATGACCTCTGCGGCTATGCCTGCAGCGCAGAATCCGGATATCCAGTTGATCAACATAATAAACCCGGCATACTGTAAATAGACGGCGATCCCGAACAAGAAAATGCAGAGTGTCTGCTTAAATGACGGAGGTTCCCTGTCGGAAATATACTGCGATGAAAAATCATTTACCATATCAAGGCAGGCGCCGATAAATATGGGAAGGCCCCAGGCAAGAGTAGCGTTGATGCCCGTGATATATTTTTCGTTGAACATTCCGATAAAAAGGCTGGCCACCGCGTAGCTGGCCACAAAAGGGATAATCTTACGCACGCGTCCGGATAATGAATGCGGCCTGTTGAACAAATCGACCAAAAGCCAATGTTTGAATTTCAATATGTATGATACATATACTATCCTGAGAACAGACTGCCTTCGCGTTTTCATCGCGGCTATATGGCTGCTCCTGTATGCGGCTGCCGCAAAAATAAACGCGCAAAAAACTCCGCCTACCCACCAGGACAACGTCGACTCTGCCAGCCCGGCAGGCACAGCGAAAATAAGACTGATCTGTCCGGATTTTGATTGAGGAGAGGAAAAAACTCCTTCTGCGCTTCCCGGAGCCTTCGTTATCCCTTTTAATCCTTCGGCAAGCGCAGAACAAAATACACCGTCAAGGAACTCATCCCGTTTAGGTTTCTGCCAACGACCGTAGGCATCTTCGGCCGAAGGAGGGAACAATTGAGTATTGCGCGCCGCCCTCTTTGCGGCAGGCCAATTACCAAAATGCTCCCTGCCAGCTTCAGTTAATTCTTCTATGCCGACATCGAAGCCGAAGAATTCCCTCAAGGTAAGCCGGACGCGCGCCGGGACAAAAAGTTGCCCTAAATCATCTCTTGCCACCTGATCCATGCCCAGCTTACCGCTTACTACTGCCCCGAGAGATACCGGCTCATCGCTTACAGACAAAACACTGACATCCCTCTTCATGCTTACAACATCCATCAACAAGCCTCTTTCTTTCAAGTATCTAATTGCCTTTACTACCAATTCCTTAGACCATTCAATTTCTTGTGGCTCCTCTGGACCATTAGCTTGTTCAACTATTTTTCTTATCCTGCCCAGTAAAACATTGAACCTCCCCTGTTGCCTGCGGATTGCATATCTCGCTTTGTCTTTCAAGTAAAAAAGCCAGTATGCGATTTCCGGGCCCAGTGTGCGTAACCGGCGGCTTTCCAGCACGCCCCCGTCGCGCAGAGTTTCTACATCGGCAACTACAGCCTCAAGAAGGCAAAATACAAGCTCGATACCATCGTAGCGCGTCAATAGACAATCTATGATTTCCCGGATCGTTTTTCCGGTAAGGTCGGTGTCAGAAGTAATGTGGCTTCTTGCCAAGTTCTCAAATCTCATTAATTGCCGCCACTTAGAGACAAGGTCGAACGGCATGCCTGTTCTTCTTATTTCAACGGTAAAGAGCGCAAGGCCAGCCGCAACTATAGCCGGTATTATTAGTGAACTGATAGAATAATTTACCCCGGGGAGAAGCAGTCCGGGGAAAAAGACAAAATAAGCAGCAGCGGAGATCGCCCCTTTACCGGTTTTCCAGGACGAAGCGCTCTCAAGCTGATCCAAAGAGGAAGATAATAATACTTGCCCGTTTAGCGAATATACTGTTACCTCGCCAATCTCATCCAGTTCTACGGTCGGGCAACTATGTGCGGACTCATTATCAATTGTGTCTGCCGTAAAATAACTTGGCCTTAAACATGCCTCTTGACCATTCAACGCCTGAGAGAATCTGAATAAGAAATCCCCTCCCCTTCCAGATAAATCAATTGACCTGGACATTATCCTCATCCCTGAAGAAGATGCCTGCGTTGAACACGTCTTTACTAAGGTGGGCACTATTTGTTCAATATAATCTTTTTGCTCTCCTAATCCTTCTAGTATTTCTCTCGCTAAACGCTCTACATATCCGTCATAAGCCGGGTATTTTACCGTAGACCTCACGGTAGTATATACATACAAGGCATTTATCTTATCGCCCAAAGTTTTTATGACGTTTATGTACCTATGGGCATATTTCTTAAGCATCTCTTCCGGCAGGACGAGATCTTCCGAACGATAGATGGCAGAAATAACATCATATTCTCCCGACAGGGCCAAATGCACCGATACATTAAACCAACGGTTTCCCGGCAGGGCAGCTATTTTCTTTGCCATAGCCTGTGTCCTGGTGTCTTCAATATTCCAGCCGCGTGAAGTCATGGAACAGGCGAAGTTTGGAATCGTGCGGCTTCCAAACTCAAGGAGGCTGTATAAAGAAGCCCCGAAAAAGAGGTCCTGCCATTGAAAGACTTCATTGGCGCTCCACCCGCTGAATTGCCCTTGAGATGTAATCATAGCCTGGATCGCTACCGGAAGAGGAATCATCCGGGTACGGGAAATCCTATTGCCCCTGACGCAAAACTGGCAGGGAGCCAAACACCCTTCACCCAGAAATAACCATCCTATTTTCATTTTATCTGCATCAAACCATTTAAACCAATTCCTTGAGCCGTGTTCTTCAATATCAATGTGTTCTGGGCCAGGCATAAGCATAACTATCTCTTGCGCTTCCTTTATTCCTGCTTGCGGCGAACCTTGCATTTTATTAATAAGTTCGTTTACTACGGCACGCGTCTCTAAACCATAATCACTCAATATCTCCTGATATGCTGTAAACATCGCTTGCATTTTCTGCAACAACCTAAAGATATCATCTTTAGCAGTTATTTCTCTGTCTTCTAATTCATCTGGGACGGATTTATCTAGAGCGGACTTTCTGGTAAAATATACAAAAACCGGCGCCCAGATACAGGCAAAAATATTAAGAAGCGCATATTGCCAGCTCTGGTGAAAATACCAGATCATCCATGTGATTGCAGCCCAGGGAAGCAATGCTATCAAGAAAAATATACGGTGGGTCATAAGGATCTTCTCGTAAGGAAAATTATTCTTGCTTATTCTGTTTGTTACCAAATAAAGACAGAATAACCAAACGAAGCTTATAGCGCTCAATAAAGAGTAAGATGCATCCTGAAAGCTCGCTAATGCAAAAATTATCGGCCACAATGATAACGCTATGAAATATTTTCCGTGCCTTTGATTCAATTTTTGTATATCCGGATTCGCCCTGGATACAAGACGGGAGGCTACTGCCGACCAGAATAGAGATACGATATAAACCGGAACAAAAGGATATTGCGGGCAGATGGCGTAAGAGAATATCAGAGCGGCAGGCCAAAATAACAGACAGAGCGCATATGTATCAAACCAATTCGCCATTGCTTCGCGGCAGGCGGCGCCAAAGGGCGCTTCTTTGCCGCGGAAACGTTCATGCTCCACAAAGAATTTACCCAGGGACTGCCCCATAGGGATAAAAAAGAACGGGGCGATAATCAGCTGGTCCCCCACTATCTTAAGCAGCCTGTTTTCTACGATAGAGTTGGCGTGCCAAAGATACCCGCAGATAATACCTCCGACCAGGGCGCCGAAGACTGCCCATTTTACGATACGCCAAGAATCAAAATTTCTGCGTTCTTTCCATACATAGATTTCAAACCATTGCCTTAGGGTATCACCAAAGAGTTGGATAAAGAAAGCAGTGAGTGTTATTGCTATAATTTGGGCCAGAGGGTTTTTCCCGAGGACATTACCGTCAAAGAACCAGGCAATTATCACTACGGAAATGCCGGAGGCGACAAAAAGAGGAGGGATTAATTTAAATAATAGCGCGCCTACTTCTTTTGGCGGACCTCTGCGATAAAGATAAGCGATACCGGCAAACATCGCTATCAATATTGTCCCGAAGATGAGTGATACACAGCAATCAGCCGTAGCTGAATCAGACAGCTGCCATACAGCAATAAAGCATGAAAAGCTCGTCTGTTGCACAAAAGCCTGCTGCGGCCTGAATCTGGGGATTTTTTCAAAAAGCCCTCTTCCTTGCATATATTTGCCGATACACTTAAAAGGATCTTCGGAATATCCCCAGCCATCGAATAATCTTGTATGATGCAATCCGGGGATGACTTTTAAATCGCCTGAATCCCGTAATAATTCTAATCTGGGCCTAAGGGTTTCTTCTATTTCCGTTTCAGGAAAATAAAGTATTCTTATAAGCTCTTCCGCGGTATCTTCATCAACCCAGATTTCTTTAAAAATACTTAGATTAAGCGGCCCATCGATTGAAATCCAGGTCTCAGGGGTGGAACCGTCACCGGGCCCATCAATTTCGCAGAAATCAAAATAGATAAAGGCCCTTCCCTTTCTTTGCATCTCATTAAAGACAGAGGCGGGTAATACGAAAATCGCCGGGCTCTCTGAGGTATTTATGAATGCCCTGTGGTTATATTGATGCACTACGCGGGTCAGGCCGATTGAGCCGAAATAACCCAATATCCTTCCTGCCAAGAGGCACTCTTTTAAGTTCTTTGTCGCAAAATATAGCAGGCCGTCTTCGAATTCCAGCTTCCCGTCGCTTAATAGAAGCTCTCTTTGCTCAGGCGTCTGATCAAGCTTTCTTTCTAGATCGAGAGGAATGTCCGGATCAAGGCCGCTGTCCCTGAATTTATTCGAACGTCCCGAAAAGAAATAACTTATCCCAATGGCAGACAACGCGAAAAATCCTGTCAAAATGCCCGGGGACATATCTGAAAATACGGCGAGCCCTCCTAATACAGCAGCGCTTGATAAACTAGAATGATCCTCGCTGCGTGAAGCTTGACCGCTTCTTTCCGGAGTTATCTTCCGGATCTTGACTGGCTTTCTGAATAGAACACTGCGGTCCGGCTCCGTAGCTACGTTACGCCTGTATTCAGCTTGCAGCTCTTCTTTACCTGTATAGAGCCCTAACGCTGCCAGGAATGCGGGGGCGTCCGCGTGGCGGTGTTGCAGGAGGCGCTTGGTGATATACATCCTCATCGCCGCGCTTCTTAAGAGGTTGTAATAAACCATTCCCGGAGAAGGTAACCTGCGCAGGCGATCCATAGCTTCCCCATTAATTACCTCGGAGGCAATATTGACCAGTAAAAGGAAATAATTTTTAAGATTTTGCAGGAGAGGGTCAATATGCGCGCGCATAAGGATCGCCTGCATAGATTCTCTCTGGATATTGCCTTGAGACCATGCGCTTTGCATAAAGAGGTTGTTGACGCTGGCAGAACCGTCCCTGTCAAACCCTAAGGTCTTATAATAAACCGCGCCCGGGTCAAAATCTCCGGCAAAACACGTCTCTGTGAGGCCGGCGATATGCGCGCATTCAAACGGTTCAAGCAATTCTGCCCAGCCGACGGCATTGACGAAGTCAAAATGGACCATTGCCGCTATTGGGATAAGCTCTGCCGCTCCTGCCTTGTGCGAGTAAAAACACATACCCGCTGCTTTAAGGGTACCTTTCTTTGCCAGCTCTTTATCTTCAAGCGCTATGTCCTCGGCATTAAACGGCACATACTCTTCTGGGCAAAGCCTGAAAGAGTATCCGCGCCTTCCTAATTCTTCATTGAGGCTGTTGATAAGATACATTTGATATGGGTGATAATGGACAAATGAGCCGAGCAGAATATTAGTATCGGGGTAATCTTCAAGGATAACCTGGATGAGATTGGCGATGTTTCTTAATGGCACTCTTTCATAAAGCGAGCCATCAGGGCGCGATAATACCTCCTGGTGGAACCAGTCAAGGCTCATGCAAATTTGTAATTTAAGCGGCCTGGCCGAAGGGCTGCGCCTTGCTCTTGCCTGGGCTATCTCTCTTAAAACTGAACGCGTACTATCCAAATCAACCGCGAAATACGCACTGGTATTGAATTGCATCACTTCAATGTGTTCAGCCTGTTCAATTATGTATAATACTTCTTCGCGGGCAGATTCTAAAACCTCTCCTCCCGTGAGATTCATCCTGTTAAATCCGAGGTCTTTGCTTATGCCAAGATAACGCCTCCAGCGTTCATTTTGTTCTTCTGCTGTGGACGCGCAATGGGATGAACCGCGATAGACCAGTTGACAATGACGGCAGCCTCTCCTGCATCTATGGGTCAAATCAAGAGTGAAGAATGCCGGAGTGTCACATCTTACAGCCGCCCCCGTAACCTGAGTAAAAAGGTATCCATAGCGGGCGAGTAAATCTTGCCTCTCTCTTTCAATATCTGATTCTTTATGTTCATACTCGTATTTTGCGATGCGCGCTAAAGATCTTCTTCTGTCCGCACAAGCTGCCGGGCTGATCCCTAACGCGTAAAAAAGCCCGGTAGTGCCACCAAAGAACAGGTTGCGTAATTCATTAACCCTTGGGCCGGCATCAAACATATTGCAAATTCTTTCAAGTAGCGTATTCTCGTCATTTAGGCCGGCTAACCCCATAATTTCGCTTACATTAAGTTCCGGCATTGACACGGACCGGAAAAATTCTTCATAATAACGAGGATGAATTTGCGTGCGCAAATAATAAACAAGATAAAATACTACAAAGACGGTGACGGCCTGACTGTCTAAGCCGGAACCCTGAAGCTCTTCTATTAATTGCTGCCATTTCCTGGAGAAATAGTATTTTTTTGCGGTCAGGTATCTTTCTTTTACGTCATCTTCATAAGCCAGGGGCTTGTTGTGTTCTACAACGCTTATCGAGCTGTACGTGCCTTTTGTCTGAGCATGCGCCCACTGCAGGGAAAGCCACACAGCCAATCCCAGGCCAAACAGGACACATATGGCCAATCTCTGTTCCAGCTCTCCGAATAGATTTGTGGCTGCTAATAAGAAAGGGTTACTGCTTGCCGAAACAGGGGGCCTTTTTGCTTCTGGCTGAATAGAACTTCCCGGAGATTTAGGAGAATCCTGGGCCATCTCTTCCCAATGATCGACAAAGGCCTGCGCATTCACTCCTTCTAAATGGTTCAAATTTGCTATGAACCCGCGCAGATGCATGATCTTTGCTCCCGGGTCTCTCGCGTATAGCCCCTTAACCAATGTTTGCCTCATTAATAAAGCATCCGCCTCCCTCACAACGGCAGCCGCAGCCCTGATCTCACCGGCAGAATACAAAGAAAGCGCCAAAAGCAAACCGGTCATTAAATCATCCGGGCGGTCATCTCTGAATAGATAAGTATGGGCAACCGGGTTAAAGAGATATCTCAGCCTTGGCGCAAAATGCCTGCACAACAAAGCTGCCAGGCAATACCCTTGCGGGTAGTCATTCACGTTGCCGATAACGTATCTAAGCCAACGCTGCGCTTTATGCTGCGATGGAGGCATAAATCCGACATACGCTGAGGAGCAAAAAGCCCCGTCCTGCGCCACAAAGGGGACGAAGGACTGGTTATATAATGAGCGGTCGTCAGGCGAAGGCCGCACATCCTCTACCTCGATCGCCCCTTTTATGCCTCGCGCGTTACCTTGCCTGATGATTACCCTGTCAATGATCACGCTTTCCGGATCTTCTTCTGATTTTTCAAGCAGCCCGTAATACCTTAGTGTTTCTTCGGTTGCGCCTTCATCCATCACCTCAACATTATAAGCGGTCCTGATCAACCCTTCTTTCGCCAGCCGCTCCATGGTAGCGATGGTCTTAACCAGGGATTTGCCTTTCTTTTTCAAGCGCATTTGTGTCTCGTGGCTCTTGTCCACAGAAACTAGCCACACAAGACGGTCAGAAATATCTGCAAATTGAGAGAAAAACACTCTTGCCTTACGCAAACTAACCGGCACCTTGCAGGCATTGGTAAATATCTGCACCTTTTGTATGCCGCAGCTGTGTATGGCGTAACGTAACAACGCAAGAAAATCCCTGCTTATTGTGTCTTTCCTCTGGTACTTCCATTTACCATATTCAGTTGTCTCCCCTGTGCCCGTAAAGATGATTTCGGGGAATCCCCTTAATTGCTCTAAATATGAATATAATACTTTTTTGGGAGTATCTCTCCCCTTCAATTCTCTCATGGCAGGCTTGGCAAGACATTTGGGGCAATCAAGGTCGCATTTGGAAGCAATCGCAATCAGCAGCCGGTCAATTCTTTCTGACGACATTTCATTTATTATCCTGGCTGCGATTGTGGCTATGCCTAAGTTTTGAGCCGGCCTGCGTAATGCTCGCCCTCTAACAACGTGAATGTTGGCGGAAACACACAGAGAAACCAGTATTAAGAATACTAAGGCAATGGCTGGCCTGGCCTGGATGCCAACCAGCAATCCAAAGTAATCTAGTGAAACAGCGAACATCTCTGCCTCATTCCTGCTGGTGACACTGCCTTTATCCGCAACCGCTCCTGTTGCATCAGGCGCCTCCGGCGAAGATGCAGGCGTCCTTCCGATCTCATCCAGAGCAAATACCAGGGTTTTATCTGCTTCGTTTCCTCTAATATATATAGGTATACCGAATATGGAAGAACAGCCCTTTGCCTGGAGTTCACCGGAAACCTCTCCCCTTCTTGTTTCTATTTCTTTTCTAGCTTTTTCTGTGCTTAGAGTGTCCAGAAGTTCATAATAGCGCTGCGCCTCTTTTAACCCGGATAATTCAAAATCTATTCTTTGAAGGCCGGGGATATTCAATACCTCAATGGCAGAGTAAATCATATACGTCAATAAACGCTGATGATAAAAGATATTATTTGTTTCAATGCAAACCAGCGGATTATTTTTTAAAGCTCTCATGACTCCGTAATGTTCGGTTAAAGTTACAAAAACTGCTTCGGCTATTTCCGGGGAAACGCAAGTTTCTTCTTTTAGCTTTCCCCAAACTAAAGAGGCTTCGGAAAACTTCCCCTGGCTGAGCAATACCTGAGACAAAATCACATAAGGTTCATACGGATAGGGATAGTGGACAAAACCCACGATATCTCTTAACAAAGCTTCTGCCTCCTGGAACCTTCCGCTGGCATTTAATGCCTTGGCCTTTTCATGACCTTCAAAGACTTTACCTACAAAATTGCGTAATTGATGCGCTGCCCGCTCCAGGTATCTGAGATATTCCCGGAAAGAGTATATTCCTAGCATCCCCATATCGCCTCGGATAAAGCCTAATCCCTTCGGTACGGCAACAGTCCCAAAATAATAAGTCAAAGCCCTTGCTAAACTGTTTAATTCGCTTCCAGCGGGCTGCTGTTGCCAGCGTGCGGCTATGGCCGATAACGTTTCGGGGGCAATAGAGCCATCCGCTAAGAGTGAATCCAATGATTTTTGTCCGGAATACACCCCGGCAATAAATTCCCGCGCCTCTGCGTCATGCGGATAGAGCAATGAATCATCTATGTTGGTAACAGCGTATTCCGGGAAATCCCTCGGGACAATCCAGCCGTCAGCCACAAAATACGGCTCTGTGCCCTTACATCTATCTTGCGCTGCCTGCCAATTGTAATCCTTGCTATGCCGTATAACATATTCATTAGTAAACGGTGCGCCCAGGCCGGCGTTCAAGTATAATCTGTTTGCCTGCGCGGGGTTAAAACGGAACGGCAAAACCCGCGATAAAAGTAACCCTTCTATGAAGTCTTCCTTTTTTATATCGGGATTGGTCCAGAGTATATTGTGCTGCGGTTTTAACCCTGCCTCGCATAAAGCCTTGTTTACCAAAATAGCCTGCTCAATTGTATACCCTTTGACGGATAACACCGCATCGCATGCCCCATCCGTGCCCAAATAGATATGTTCAAACCCCATCTCTTTTAACCAGGATATTAACTCGCGGTCAACCGGCGCCTGCTTAAGAAAAGAATTTACTCCGGCAATTGTAGAAAAACGGAAATAGTTTTCCAGCCCCAGCCTTTTCACCTCTTCAGAGAAGGCTTTTATTCTTTCCCGCGATACCAGGAAATCATCATCAGTTATAAAAATTGATATTTTTTCTCCTTGCGGCAATATCCTTAAGACAAAACCAGCTTCTCTTGCCTTTGATAACTCAACTTCCAATGCTTCTTGTGTATATTGCCCGTTAACTTCAAGCAGCAATCTATTAATAAGCCACTCTTTCATTGCTTGAGCGCCGCGCAGGTGATCCGGTCTTTGTTTTTCCTTTTCTGTCTCTCTATACGGAACCGCAGTGATGAACTTCTGACCCGACCATTTGTAACAAAAATCGCAATCATAAGGGCAGCCTAAAGAAGTGTGCCAATAGTGGAATTGTTTCTTATCCTTTGGCCTTAAGATATGAAAATCATTGGGCATATTTGTCAGAGCAACATTATTGTATAAAAGCGTATTGCCTGTGCGCGCGAGGATCCCTCCCGTAACTCTTGAGAGCCGGCCTAACTGTTCCTGGCTTAACCCCTGAGTGCGTTTTGAATCTCCTAATATATTGGCCACCTCAACAACCACATCTTGAGCCTGGCCTTTAACGATAACGTCAAAGTCATCAAGGATAACCGCTAATTGCTCTGACCATTGCGTTTGCGGCCCTCCGATGACAATAAAAGCATCGGGGAACTCCATTCGGCAGATTTTGATTAACGTAATTACCGCGATAAGATGCGTACCTACGACTGAAATACCGATAAAATTGGGCTGGGCTACGTTTGATTTTCTTACTGCAGGGGCAAAATCCTTAAAATATTCCGGGCTGGGCATAAATATAGTATCCACATTAATGCCTCTGTCGCTTAAATTCTGCGCCAATAGGTTTACTCCATACACGGTTGACTCGCCGATATTTACCAATATCCCCTGAGCAGATGTGCTGGGACAGGCAGCGGCTAAACAAGAGTCTTTGCCTGTGTCTATGGAGACTGCTAATCTGTCATTTTTTACCGCGCGCATCAATGCCCCGGTTGGGAGACGTTCGTTAGAATCTAAGATTACTAACCTCTTAAAACTTTCACCCGCGGAGATTTCTTTCCAACCACCCTGCCAATCTGGGATAATTGCCTTGTTTATAAAACCATGCCAGTCAAAGCGGTTAGTAATGACGCGTAAGCTTAAACCGGCAAAGAACATTAATAAAATTGCGATTAGACAAAGTTTGGTGTGCCCTAAGAAGGTAACGGCTGAGACAATACTTGTTGCTGAGGAAAGATTTGGGGAACTGAACGAAGCGAAAATATTAATGGCCAGGGATTCATTGGCCGCGTGTTTAAAGTTAGGCGCACGGCAACAGATAGCGGTCAATATGCCTGCCGCCAAAAGCATCAGCAAAACTAAAGCAACAAACACTGTTTGGCTGCCGTCAATATCTAAGTTTAAAAGAATAGCTAATAATATTGTATTATCTTGCTTGGAGACCTTCCGTTTAAAATCATCTACCAGGGCTAAAATACCCAGGAATGTATCTCGCTCTGCGGCAGGCAGTTTTCCCGCGCTCTGCTCAATGAGCCTTCTGGCAATTCCTTCCCTATGCTCATCACATGCCGCTACGTAAGCGAGCAGTTGTCTGACCAACAATCTTAAATTTCTGTTTTGTTCGCTCTCCGCAGGCAACATCTGCAAAAGCTGTTCTTTCTCCGCTTCCACTTCAGGGGCAAGAGGCCTTGGCGCATCAGTTTGCCCGCCTTTATCTGCCTTCTGTCCATTGCCTGGCTTTCTGGCTTTAGCACCATTAGCCTGATTTCTGGGTTCAGTATCAGCGCTTCTTTGCGGTTCCGCATTACGGCTGACGCTGCTATTTTCCGGTTGGGGCGCGGCTGCATTGCTGGACGTAGTTCTACTAGTGGGTATCGCTGAGCCATTGGAAACTTGAACAGGACCCCTGTATCTTTCGCGTTCTCGTGTTGATGGTATAAATTTGGATACCTCTTCTTTTGCTATAGTTGACAATCTGACGATCTGCCACACTCTTATAACCCTGGCATCATTGATCAACCTTAAAAAGGCTGGATTTCTATAAGGCCTGCCCCGCATGGCCAGCTCAAAGGGATCGAGGTCCGGCCTTCCCAAAAAGCCCTGCTTAATACGTGCAATAATTTCCTGTCTTGGTAAAGCTTCATAATTATCAATACCAAAAACAGTTGCAAATGTCTCAACCAGATCCCTTGATAATCCTTTCCATTCTTCAATTAGAAATTCCCTTAAACACAACCATTTTCTTCTATCCCTCTCCGACATTACAGCAATAGCCTGTTGGAAGCCCTGAAAGCCATGAAAGGTATCCGGGTCAAAACTTGGGTAATATCCCGTCTGAAAGAGGCTGCTGCGCATCCCGACAAATTCCCTGCGCAGTCTCATTAATTCCTGCGCAGGCATCGTTGAAACAATCATGCGCGTTTCAGCCCTGTCCTGGGAGGCCTTGGCTTCTCTTATTGCATCAACTGCACCTTGCCCAAGCTGCCCATACTGGAATTGCGCAGCTTCTAAGGCCTCGCCTAAAGCACGGAATTTGCCTTCATCTTCTTCTGTCTCTATGGCTTCAAATCCGGAATTGATTTTATTTATTTCTGCTATTGCCGCATCGGTCTTTATCTTGTCAATTTGGCGCTGTGCTAAAGCCAATGCTTCTGTAGCCCTTTGGACGGACTGATTGAATCTTTCATTGCCGCATGAACCAAATTCGGCATTCAGTGCATCTATCCGTACCCTGGCTCCCTCAACTGTTCTTTCATCTTCCGCCTTAGCTACTGCGGCCAGGTGAATAGTAAGCGCGTTTAATTCTTCGGCTGCAGCATGCATTTTCTTTGATAACTCTATGCGTGCCTTAACAGCTTGGGCTTCAATTTTAGATTGCTTAAGTTCTTCCGTTATTTCTGCGGCAGTTTCTTTTTGGGCCTCAATCTGAGCTATCTCTGCGCGTAACTGGCTTAACCTTTCTTCATCAAGGTGAAGCCTCATCTGGCTCTCAGCAACACCGAGCGTCTTCAATTCTTCAATAATTTCAATTACTCTTTTTCTGGTATCTTCAACTCCCCGCGCACGCGCAATCCTTTTATCCGCAGCCTCAAGCTCAGTATCAAGCCTCTCTAACTCTTCTGCTACTTCATCGGCTACCTGGCCCGGGCTTGCGCGCATTTCTTCTAAAAGTTGCACATAAGGCGCGGTTTCATCTTGTGCCTTGCCTAATTCCTGCAACTCCCCAATGGCCCCTGCGACCCGCTCTCTTATGTCGTGAACCTTTTTCGCGCTGAATACCCTCGCAGCTGCTAATTGCCTGGCGCGGGAAACCCGTGAGAAAGCCTCCTGGATACTGGAGAAAAAACCTCCCTTGGTTGATACGGACTCTATATCGCCTACCTGCCCCATAAGCTCTCTTAACCTGGCCTCATCTTGCATTTTGCATAAACCAGACAGCTCCTGCTCTATGATTTTCAGTTGCTGAGCAACTGTGTTTATCTTGTTTGTCCGTTCAACGCGCAACCTTGCGGAATTCACCGCGGCCTCACATTTCTCTAAATCAGAAGCTATTAATGTAACTAAATCGGTATTATCTTTTCTTGTGCCGGCAACGCGGCCGGTCAAAGCCCTGACTGCGGTTGCATCGTGCTCACCGTCTCCTCTAACGGCCTCAGCGTCGGTGACTATTCCCGCTAATTCCCTCTTAATACGGTTCGCCCTTGTATCTCGCGCAATCTCCCCTAAGGCGGCAACCAGCGCATCCCGGGCCTCCTGAACGATCTCGGCTACGCCTGCTGCGCTTCTATATTGCCTTGCTAAAGCATCAATATTTCTTCCAAACTCATCAGCCTTTGGCCTGTCCTGTTCCCGCATCAGGGTATCTAATCCGCTGGTGATCAATCTTAATTTATCAATACCTTCTTGGGCATTCGCCGCATCTTGTTTCGCGACTCTGATCCTTGCTTCTGCTGCTTCAATGGCTGCATTGGCTTTTAAGACTATTTCCTTTATCTCATCCGCAACTTCGCTGGACGCTTCCCGGGTCCGCTTTAGCCTCTCGCGTAACTGGACTAACCTTCTATCATCGTCGGAATTCCCCAGGCTTCCTGCCTCAGTTATGATTCTCTCCATATCCCTTGCCGCATTCTGCAGCATTGTCTGTTTCCTGTCTCTTTGCTGGGCATCGCTTACACGCTGCCTGGCAGCGGATGAGGCATTTTCTGCCCCCTGTAACGCCAAAAGCACCTCCGCTTCCAAAAGTAAAGCCGCAGACTCCTTTCGGACGCGGTCTAGTTCTATCTGCGCTGCCTTTAGGCTGATTATATCATTAGTGGAATGGCATTTATTCGCTTCATCTCTTATTCTATCTAACCTTCGCACTGCTTCCCTGATCAGCTCTTTCCTTACCTTATCTTCTTCAGCCTTTACAATCCGCTCAGAAGCCTCTTGCGCAGCTCTACCAACCTGCTCTCTGCCGGAGGCAACTAAAGAAGATATTCCCCGGTATCTCTCATCAAATCCCTTCAGCGCTGCGTTTGCCGCAACTAAATTATCTCTATGTGCCAAGGCTTGAACGCCAGCAAACATAGCTGTAATACCCACTAATTCAGATAGAGCCTCTGTTTGCATGAAACCCTGCTGCCTTCTTATGGCTTCTTCTCTTATTTCGGCTCTTGCGAGCATCTCAGGGGTAATGTCGCTTGAATGCCTGGCTGCCAGCATCGCTGCCCTAAGGCTTTCTGCCTGCTGAGAAACTACTTGCAGCTGCTCTTTTTGCCGGCGTTCTCTATGTTTTTCCCTTGCAGCATAAGCCACGCGGGGATTCTGATCCTGGATAAAAGGCTCTACCTCCGGAGAATTACTTGCTGCTCTTATCTTCGCGAATGCCTCACCGGACCTTTCTCTCTCCGCGGCTGACGATGCCTGGCCGGACCTGATCTTTACGGCTAATTCCTCCTGCTTATCCTGCGCAGCCGCGAAATATCCCCCACCGAAAACCACTCCTCCATTTTCGTCTTCAATGCGGATACTGGGAACTTGCTCAATCATGCCTGTTTCTATAAGGTATTTTGTAATTACCAATGACCATGTGCGGTATAAACATACAACGCTGAATCTTCCGGTAAGCGCGCCGAATAACTCATCATCGCTCTCCGATATAATGGACCCTGCGATAGCACGGATATCTTCCTTTAATGTCCTGGCGGTTGCTTCTATTGTCTCCTGCGCTATCCCCTCTTGCCTCATTGAATCAATGAAAGGACGGCTTAAGAATTCATATACTGAATCTAAAACGGTATCACCGTTATTCCTGCGCCTTTGCACCTCTTCAGCAACATGGTCCTTTATCTCATGCAACCTTTTGCGCACAAACTCAACATGGGCTTCAAAAGATTTTCTCGGGACCCGGGGATTCATCCTCCACATCGCTGCTGGCACAAGACCCTGGTTTTGCCCCGGCACGGCGTTTACATCAATAAGCCAGGCAGTATCTTCGGAAAATAAAACCTGCAGGTCCTCAAAGTTAGGGCAAAGAGATGAAAAGGCATTGTGAACAAAGCCCATAGGAACACCTTCCGGTTTATCTACCTCCCAATAAGTAAAAGCGGCGTCAATTGTGGAAGGCGTACTCACCTCAGCTATCCCTCCGGATAAGTTGATAACAGCCCCGCTTCGGCAAACCGGAGGAATGCGCGCGCAGGTCCCCTCGCGGAGTAAACAACGCGTAAAGGGCATTTGTTCGCCGCCCCTCTCTACTACCCACATATATATAGGCTCTTGAGGGTTAATTATCCTGTAACGGTTAGCCACGGTTCTCTGAGAAACGACTTCTTCATATTGCGTGCTCTCTAAAGAATCAACAAAATCAGTAAAGAAATGACCCAGCATTAAAGAATATTCTTCTTTGGCCTGCCCATACAGCTCTCTGGATGCGCTCACCTTAATTCTTTCCTGAACTCTCCTGAGCAAGTTTAATCCTTGGGTTATCTCAAGCGCATGGCGCAGCCTTAAGTCAATTAAATCTATTTTTCTGCCTTCTCTATAGACATGCCCTCTTTGTTGCAATTTCTCCTCTATAGCCTCTTTCTTTTTCTCAAGGAAATCACAGAAGCGCGCGGCATATTTTACAAACGGAACCAAACCTTGCGCCATACCCCTTAAGAAAGGCGCGGCCTCTTGTGACAAAGAACTGTCTACCGCATCAACAACTAAACGCAGTGAGGCGGCTTTTTCTACTACGGTTTGAGCATACTTGACATGATTAGCAGCATCGTCAATCAGAGGCGCTGCTTCTTTTACATGCGTCAACAAGACCTCTCTTATGGTGCTGAGGACCATCATCCTGGAAAGATTCTGGCCAAAATAATCCAATAAAGACCTATCTTGAGTTTCTACGGTAATGCTCTCCCTGGCTTCTGCCAGGCTCCTCTCCATGGCGTCTTTTTCCCCCTGAGAAAATATGCCCTCAAAGGTTTCTAATATCCTTTCAGGCCATGCCCGAATACCTCTGTCTCCTGAGGCCCCAATAAAACGCTCTACCCTTCTGGATACCCTTAACCCCTCGGCTAAAGAAAAAAGCGCCTGCTGGACAGAAGCTGCATTTCTTGGAAGTCTGGGATCATTGGGCAATTTTCTCAACATCTCTGTAATAACGTCTACACTATGTCTTTTGCATTCAGCCAAAACCCTTTCTAAGACCGCGTTTTTAACTAAAGTAAAATCATTCCATGTGACCTCTGAATCTAGTTGGCCGCATTTTACCTCCAGATCCCGCACTGCCTGTATCGCATCGGGATTGATCAGGTATCTTGCGTCGAGAGCTGGATCCGCATATCTGTTCCTGAGCATCTCCTTGCATCTTAAGAGACGGTATTTAATTACCTCCTTGCTGCAGATAAAAGGCTCTCCAATAGCAATAGCCAGGACTATTCCAACGCAATTATAATAAACATCCACAATAGTTGTTATCTGAGAGAAAAATTCATCTAGTTCTATCCCCGATAATTTACTAAGAATCTCTCCTCTCTGAGAGGCGTAACTGCGTGCTGTCGCAAAATCTATCTTTGCGAGCTCATTATATTCTCCGCGTAATAGATTTACTGCGAACATCCGCTCTTGCAAAAGAGGCCTTGCTCCCTCTGCATCCACCACATATACCCATGCGCCTTCTTCATTAGGCAGCTCCGTAAAACGGAACAAAGGCGTTACTGACCTAACCCAAATAGTAGCTCCTGCGCTCGGGTCTTGTCCGACCTGCGCGCGCACATATAAGTTATCCAGCGAATCATCAAACCGTGCGCCTTTACCGTCACCCAGAGAACACGATGCGCGGCAACGCGCCCTTTGCGCTAATTCTCCATACTGCTGGCTTGAGATGATAATCCTCTGTTCATCTTCAGGCAGGCCTAAGGCATTTCTGGACAAATAATAAACAGATGTAACCTGCCTGGTTATAAATTCCTGTGCCATCTCTTTATCTCTTATTGCCCCTGAGCCGGATAATGATGCAACCAGCCTATCTTTATCCTGAAGTATCCAGCAGAGATTATCTGCGGCGTCGGCCCTGACGTTGCCGGCTTTCAGGCGCTCATTTAATTCCGGCCATGCATTAGGGATCTCAAAATAACGGGGATTACCTCCCGGAACCAAGGCAGCGTTGCCGGTATCATCAAAAAGGAATATCCGGGAGATAAACCGGGCCGAAGAAGGGATTTTTATCATATACTCATCTTTTAAAGTAACCATGAGCCTGGCCGGGATATCGGCCTCGGCAGGGAAGGATGAGACGGAGCTTATATATTCCGGCCTTATCATCCAGGGCAAGAGCCCTGAATATTCGCAACCGCCATCTGCTTGTGTTACTTTTTCAAGATCATCCACAAGAGAAACATAACCCGTTGCCTTGAGGGCTTCGCGCGCTTGCCTGGTAAGTATTCCTATTGTGCCTGTGAAACCGTTTATCCTGGAAGGGTCCAGCCACATCAGATCGCCGGCAGAACCTTCAACCGCTAAAGCAGCGATATACTTGAGCAGCTCAACCTGGAGGGAAGAGGCATGCGCCGATACGGTGATGCTCCTGCGTAACGCCTCTACGAATCTTGCCAAAACAATATTGCATCTTTTTAGCGCCTCGTCTAATGAAGGCTGCGCCGGCTCAAGAAGGGCTTGCGCCAAGGCCAAGGCACCCTGGCGGTTCTTAAATACCGGCCTGCCTTTATCGTCCTGAACACCCGGGGCTTCGCCCTTTTTCCCGAAAAGCTTATCAGCGAGCCGCTCTATGTCTCCCGGCTTACCCGGAGTAAAGTCTGCTAAGTTAATCTGAACGCCCACTGCTCCTTTTGCTTCCCCTGAATGCGCCCGCAAGCCTGAAACAGCCAACCAGGCAAGGCCGAATAATAGAATTAGAAAGAAATTAAATCTCCCTGATGCTAAAATTGTTGGCTCAAGGAGTTGTGCCAGAATGCCAAAATTAACAGAGGAAAATGAGCATGCCATCCCACCATGACCTGGCCTCGCTTCTTGAGGCTCTCCGAGAGTAAATGTGTTGAGAGCAACCAGCTTGTATATATCGTCCTCTTTATAATATTTCAGCCCATAATCCCTCACATAGCGGCGCGCCCCTGTTATTTGCACATAAACAGGAGGCGAAACAAAACGCGGGTTACTTAAAGGCCTATCAACCACTAAATGCCTGCCGATCTTTTTTTCAATTTGTTGAAATTCACCGCGCCTGATTTTATCAATTATTCTAGCAACAAATATTCTTTTAGTGCGCGGCATTTTAATTACCAGCGGCGAGCCATCATCCCAATGGATCCCCGCAATTGTAAATTCACCCTGCCTGTTTTGAAAGTAAGTTATTTCAGTAATTTTTTGCCCTGCTTCTCCTTCATTATCCGCAAACATCTCCAGAGCGTAACGGTTTCTACCGCGCTTACCATAACCGGCGTGTCCCATTTCCTTCCTGCGTACAATAAATCTATCCTGGCCGCTAAACTCAAATACCGCGCCGAAACCTATGTGAATATGAGCAGCGGTATTAGTATGTGAAGTAGCATATACCTTTTCTTCCGTGATTCTTTCTATCCTGCCATCAAACGCCTTAAACTGCGGCGTCTCAACCAAACTCACAGTAACTATTTTCCCTTTTACAGGGACTGCCACACACCGGTCGTCTTCGGGGGACGCGCCCAATAAAAATACGCCCGCAGGACGCGCCTCAAAAACCAAATAGTTATCCTGATGACGCATATCACTCATCGCAAGATAGCAAACTGTGCCTCTAGGGATACGGCCTGATTTAAATGATTTAAATATTCTTATGGTTCCCGGAGGCAACCTCGCATATTCCCTGGGGAAGGTAAGATGAGTATTGCCGAGAAGCACCTGGCGTGAGCGCAGCACCTTTCCGCTGCTAAGTTTACGCAGAGAATCAACAATCCCTTTTCTTCTGTCTCCTACGGGAATCATTTGACTTTGCTGCACCCCGGTCATAAAAGTTCGAAAGCCGGGCAGATCAACCAGATTCACATAACCAAGGTTCCGGCGGGCAATTCTAGTAAACCTCTGCTGAGAACAGGCCCGTCCAAATACCCCTTGAGATGTAACTTTTACAACATACCAGTCTGTCTTCCCGCGTGAGGGAACATATACAACTGCAAGGTAATGTGTTTTATACCTCGCGGCTCTTCCCATGTGGTTGGTACGATATACTTGGATAAGCGGATTATCCGTCCATGCTACAGGCAAGGCAAATTTTACACCTCCCACACTGTTATACTGGCATTTAGGATTGACCGCCTCTAAGCCGTATTTCTCAAGAAAATCTTTTTGCTCCAAAATCCTGGTAGGCGGCTCTGTCGCGCCTAATATTTTTGCTTTCCCCGAATGCGCGCCCAAGCCGGATACAGCTAACCAGGCAAGGCAGAATATAATGGCTATAATCACGCTCATTTTCCCTGATGCCAGAATCGAGGGATCCAGTACCTGCATCAATATCCCAAAGCTACCGAAAGATAATGAATGGGATCTTGTCTCTACATCCATCAACCCCCAGCGCTCGCCCTCATCAGGGTCTACATCCTGTATAATGCGTAATTTCCCCGAATAGAACTGCGAAAGGGCGTCAAGAAAACACTGGAACTCCTCTTCGCTCAAGTGATAATTAATGAACATCGCTGCGGTAATGCCTTGCATCATCTCAAGAAGATTTCCGGAAAGGGCGTGTTGCTCAAAGTATCCCTCGATTGTAAGAAGCCTTGTCTGATTCCGGATATAACGCTGCAATAAAGAATCCTCAACCATATCTTTTTTGAAACCCAGCTCAATAAGCAGTAGCTCTAATTCAGATTCATAAAGTTCGGCGAGTAAATCTTTATTATCGGGTGAGCGTTTTGCATTTTCCGTAGCTCGGCGTAAACGGCTTTCATATTCGCCAAGCAGGGGGATTCTCGTATTTATGCAATCTCCTATTCTTACCCTGGCCATACCGGGAGAGAACAAGGGCTTTCTGGCAACAATACACCCTACTGCCACTTCCTGATAAAATTTCCCTTCCGGTACCCCTGCGCTGGTTAAAGTCCTGACTTTTCCGTGGAGAGAAACACAGCTATTTGTGTCCGGATCGAGCTGATGGGCTCGTCCTTCCCTATCAAACATTTCCATGCGCTGTCCTTCTTTAGCAACTACAGCGTTACGCAAGATTTCCCCTTGGAAAAATATTTCAAACCCGGCTTGAGCTAGACACCAGGCGAGCTTTAGAATAAAATAATGATTAACATCAAACGTATACCTGTTAAAAAGCCGCTCATGTTCGCGCGAATAAACGTCTTCGAAGGTGTGCAAAACCCGCGCGCCTTCCTGCGAGATAAAAAACATGCCTAGATTATCGCAAAAACCGTATCCTAATGCCTTTAGTTCATTAACCAATGGTAGGTCAAAAACCCTCATATGCTGAAAATCAATGAATACGCTTCCGGGCGCACAGGCGGCAAAAAGTTTCTTTGCCGCGATGTCGGGGCGGATTAAGGTATCCCAACCATCGATGCTCATATACAAATCAGCGTTTCTTGCCTCTTCAGGATAATCCTTCTCCGCGTCAGCAACTATGATACTTCTGGCCAATCTTCTGCTCTGTGCGGTTCTAAGATGCGCCTGGCTATGGTCAAGAAGAGCAAGGTCATTATCTGCACAGAACCTTTCTCCCATCACCTCTTCAAGGAAACCTTCGCCAGCCATTAAATCTATTATGCGCAAGCCGGCCTGGGGGATACCAAAACGCAAAAATGGCGCTTGAAATGCCCTCTTCATAGCTTCGCGCTCAATCCTCCCTTTTCCTGCCTTGACTTCTCTGCTGTCTGCAGTCCAGTCGGTCTTGGAACGAAGCCTGGCTTCTTCGTTCGGAGAAGGAATGTAAGGCGCGTACCTCTCTCGGCGCCGGGGAAGCTCGACATCTGCTTGCATGCCTTCATAACAAGTATCGGCTCTTGGCTGCCTTATTATACGTACCCTCTCTATTCCAGGCGTAGGCGCAAATGATACCCCTGGAATAAAGCCGCCAGGGGATGCATCTTCTCCAAAAGAAGCAGGCCTTTCCTTCTGGTCTTTTGCCCAGCAGCATTTCTTGTATTTCTTCCCGCTTCCGCACGGGCAGGGGTCATTGCGGCCAACTTCCGCGCCTACCCAGGCAAGCGGATCAGTGATGTCGAACATCGGAATCTTACCTTTATCACTAACATGGTATAAAAGATGTGTTTTTCCGCCTGCACTTACCTGCACCGGCTCTAAAAGCATAATCTTCTGAGCCTCTTTCCCTAAGAAGGCATTTGCGGCAAGAATATTGCAGGTAGGCTTGTCTCCTATACCCGGAAATACTCGTATATCCCTGATATCCATCTTGTTTATCAGGCGCTGCGCCAGCTGTTCCCTGCCGCATTTACGCAGATGACGGACAAGGCATGTCTGTGACATAATTTTTCCAAATTGCGCGCGCGACCTAATCACACTTACAACAACTAAAATCAAGGCCAATAATAAGAGGCGCGGGAAAACATCTAATATTATCAACAACCCTCCTAATCTCTGCCATATGTCTGCGATGTTCATGATCCGCGCGTTTAATCTTGTGCGTATTGCTATCCAATCCGTGCCGCCTGCGCGCACAAATGCTTCAATGCTGTGAGCAAAGAACCCTCCTGTTAAGAAAACAAAACCTGTGCGCATCAGTACAGTCAGATCAGGATGCATGGCGAAATAACAGCAAATCGCTCCGAACCCTAATAAGCCCAGGTAAGCACGGTGCCCGACATAATGGAATGAACGTGTAATTGAGATGCCTCTTTTTGCTTCAAGGCCGACATAATAGGGATCTGTCTCGTCTAAATGGGCAGGGAATTTCTTTCTTATCCATGATTTTGTGGATAGATCTAAGGCGAGCAAAATAATAATGGAAAGAATGAACAATAGAACCAGCCAGGGAGGGGCGTGCGGCTGAACGGATGCCAGGAATTCGCCTAAACCGCTTGAATCAATAAGCCCTAGAGGCGCCGCGGCGATAGCCAGACTTAATAAATTTGAAGTTCCTAATGATTGCGTTGGATTGGAATCATTGATTCTTTTCTTAAGCTCCCTTGCAGCATCGATTAGCCCATCGCTATCCAGCTTAGCGAGGAAATCTGTATACCAATGAGAAATGCCTTTTAAGCCAATTAATCTAAGTAAAATATTGACTAACTGCATCTGCCAGCAATGATTTCCATAACTAAATATGTCAGGAGAATGCACTAATCTATCGTATAAATCCGCTATTAAATCAATGCGCTCTGTGGCAGGCCTTGCCTGACGGCTTAACTCAATAAACCGCAAAAGTTCTCTTCTGGTATAGGCTAAGATTTGAAAGCCGGAATCCCTATGGAATACCCCTGCCTCGGTTCTGGCAATCTGTTCATCCGTATAGCCTTGCTGGTATTTCCCACAGATATTCGTATTAAATCTTGAGATATAAATAGAATCTCCTGTTTTACCCAAAAGAAGATGGCGGTGCATCTCTTTCATCCGCTCAACAAAATCCCCGTCTTCTTTGATTGCGCCAATATATAGATCTCGTATGATAAAACAAAGGTCCGCGCAGGTAACGTGCATGTTTCTAAAATAGTTCTTTTGATTGCGTGTGCTTGGCCTTGGCTCTTTTGCCGGATCACGGACACATTCTTGCCATAAAACATTGGAGGCATTTTCCCAATCAAATACAGGGCAGTCTTTTCTCAGCTCCCTAACTTGCGTTTTTGACATTTTAGTTCCAAGCAAGGAATACACCATTAATACTAACGCTAACGCCGGCAATACCGCCAATCCTTCATACGCAGGAATTACTAAATCATGGGCCTGCCCAGCCAACGAAGCAAGCAGCCCTATAGACCTGGAATCCCGGCTAGTCGGCCTTTTCCTGGTTTGAACTTGCGAAGGAAGCCCCAAATCCTTATCAGGACTATCTGCGACAAGCTGCTGCCGGCCTGTTCCCTGCTGTTTGTGTTCCCACAAGTGATTGATTGCCAGCGCGATAGCGCGGGTATATCTGTGTGCTGCCTTATTTTTTTCGGCATCAGAGCTTTCTCCCTCAATAATCGGGCAATAAATATGCCCTAACCCCGGGCAGAAGACATCGGCGCCAAAGACATCATCATTGATAAGGCGCCCTCTCGTCAAAGCCCCTCCATGCAACAGGCCATCTGTGCGTACATTCATCACTGCCTGGACATTTTCGGCATACGTGCGGCCTGTGCGCCAGTTATCGTCAAAATTAAATTCAAAATCCACTGGTATTCCCCAGCGCCTTAAGTCATTTTCTATGAAGCTATTTGCGCCACTAAATCCGGCAAAGCCGTTTTTGTTGCTGTATCCGCAGATAATTACCATCTGCCCATCCCTGGCAGCCTTGCGTGCCAGAGCAAGCGCCCGGGTTTTTCCGTCAATTACCATCATATATCTCATTTGAGGAGCGTGCCTCTTCACAAACGCTCCCAGAAAATCGCACATATTTGAACTGGCTAAACCCTCGAACCCAAAGATCACTCCTTTCGCGTGCACCTGCGGAATAGGCCCATCCAGATCGGATTTCACTTCGTCAGCCACCTTTTGGGCGGGAGGGGTCACTGCGGTTATCTCAAAACCTATTTTCTCCGCAGAAAAACATCCGGTGCATAAGGCAATGAGAAAAGAAAGGACCGCATAGGCAGGCACGGCTCCTAAAACAACATCATCAAACCCTGCTGTTGTGATAGCCGGCAATAGAATAAAACATGCGGATTTGGGAGTTTCTCCTCCCGGGCCATTTTTTCTATGCCTGTGTTCCAAATACTCCCTAAACCATCCTTCAAGAAGCTTTAAGTTTGATAAATAGCTTCTTTGTAATTCGGATGCTGCGGTTTTGTCTTCCATTTTTTCCGAAATTCCTTTTATGCATTGGCGCAGCCCGATAAGCTGGCCTCCTTTTATTTGTCCGGCTATAAGATGTATTCTTTCTTTGGTCAAAGGTTCTCCTTTGACCCTGCCCACGGCTTCCTGATTCCCTGCTATAGCAAGAGGTATCATTGCTGCCTGCTTGATCAATATATCGGTGCCTGACTGTAAATGGAGGGCCGCGTTTATTAAAACGTGCATCCAAAGGCTTAAAGGAGTATTTTCAATCATTGCGATTAATTGTTTTGAGGTAGCGATGACCTCTTTTGCTTCAGCTGCAACCGGTTTAGCGGTAGATGAGGAGTCCTTTGCTGCCGCATCTGCGGCAATGGGCTGCGCTTGAGAATCTGCCTCAACAGGCGCTTCTAATTCATCCTGCTCTTTCTTAGATTTAGTGATTGCGGGTATCCTGCCGGAATATTTCTCATGCAGCTGAAGAACTATAGGCGCTGCCTCTTTATAATACTTAAAACAACTTTCAAATGAGGGCAAAATATTGCCTTCCAGCGCCACCTGATCAATCCGCAGGAATGCCATGGTGTCATCGCTGGCAATACCGAAGAAACCGCTCTTTTCATCCAGGAAACCCGCGTCGTTATATACGCAGGCGAGGATAAGCTTGCCTACGCGCGCGGAAACATCGCCTCCTAATCCATTTAATTCCTCAACGAACTCTTCAATAACCTTATTTGAAGAAAACGCATTGCCACTGTCAAGCATCTCCATCATCTCAGCTGCAGCAGCTATATCTTCATCAGTTGCCTCTGTGGCATTTACTGGCTCCTTTGGCCTTTCTTCCTGAACAACCTGAGGCTCCTGCGCCGCAGCCTGCCTTGCCTGAAAAAATCTCCTATGCCATGTCCTTAATGTCCTGACGGCTGATTCGTACCTGCGTTTTCTATCTGCGTCAAGCTTTCCCAAACTGCTCGCTACCCGTTCTATCCAAACACCTTCCGGCATTTCCAAAAATTCTGCGGCATGGTCTGTCAGGGTCGGAGGCAGGAGACTGCCCTGTATTTGCGCAAGTTCAGAGGCAGTAACTACCGTGACTATCCTCTTCAACCGCTTTTTTACGTCTTCAGGCTGGAGCGCTTCCAGCCACCCTGCAAACTCTTCTGCCTGCGCCAACAACTCCGTTGCCAGGTCCGGTCCTGCTGGCTGTGCCTCAACCGGAGGAACGGGATTGGTTTCTTGGGCACCTGAACCTTGCGCCTGATTCTCTTGCACGCCTCCGAATAATCTGCGTAAATTAGGTTTCCAGCCCCACACCGGCCCTGCCGTGATTAATAATGCTAATAAAAGCACCGGTATAAAAACATTGATATCGCCGGCAAAACATTGTCCTAAAACAAAATTCCCGCAAAGAGCAAAAGTTTTACCTGATTCCCGCGGCCTTCTTTTCCCGAAATGAAAGACGATCAAGTCCTTCGCCGGCCAAATAGCAGACATTTCTACTCCCAAGGCCGTGGCAAAGAGAGGTAGATTTTTTATTAAGGAGCCTACCTCCCCGTTTTCTATCCTGCATAAAAGTCCTTTATCTAAACCTGTTTCCTCTTCTATTTCTTCAAGTATAAATTCTCTCTTGCGGTATTTCTTAAGCCGCCGGGAGGCGCTTTCCTGTACTTTTCTTGCCGTTTCCCCGTTTTTCTCCTGGCTCAACGATAAGGCCACCGGCCAAAGCTCTAGGCTGCCAAGCCGCTTATGCAAGACGGCACCTCTGTTTTTGCCAGTTTTTATCCTCCTAATAGGAGCAATCTCTTCTTGTTTAAGCCTGTACGCGCGGCGGGTAAACAGCCAGAGCCTATCAGAAATCCTTCTTGCCTGCCGGCTCAGTTGCTTAAGCAGGAATTCTGGGTCTTGGCTCAAATCGGTTGAGCGCTGGGGCGCTAAGTCCTCAAACGTGATCCCTAATACATCGGCAAGCCGCTCTTGAACTTCCCTGGTTGCGGTCCGGCCGGGATCATTACCTGATTCCAACTGTGATACCCTCTCTTTAATCACCCCCAAAGGCCTTTGCTTTCCTACGTCGATCTGCCTTAAATTTAATGCCTGCCTGCGTGCGCGCGCATTCAAGGCTATGGTCCGTCTTATTTCCTGATGAAGTCTTTTCAGTTCTCCATCAAGGAAAGTCAGGATTGAATCAAGCTCAATTAATAGTGCTTCAGGCCTCCGGGCAATCCAGACCTCTCCCGCATTATCCGGGAAAAATAGCCTTTCCAATGCCTCCAAGCGCTTTCTATGTTTTTCCATTCTCCTTAAGAACGAGCGCGCCTGCGGCCTTATGGTTTGCGAGGTTCTGCGAGCAGTCTTTGCGAACGGTAAAAACACGACAAAACCCGCTAATAAAAATACTGGGATAAAAATATTAAGATCGGCTGCCAGAACAACCGGTGCGAAAATAAAAGACGATTGTGCCGTATCATGGGTGTCGCCAAAAATGACCCCGCTATCCACTGCAAGGGGCAGCATGGTAGTAAACTCAGTCCCATGATCCTGGGGATGGGTTGATATATGCCTGCTTTTTGCCTCCATCAGCCCTCCCGAGCCTTCAATAAATTTCTTAGCCATGCTAAGGCCTAAGCCGTGCTTCTCTTTTTCGGCTTTCGTGGTCTCTCCCAGATCAAACATTTTCCCTATTATTTCCGGGCTGACGCCTCTTCCGTCATCCTTGACCGAAATAAAAACATAACCGTCTTCAATGCAAAGTTCTATCCTGATATTCGTTGCCTCTGCCTCTGCGGCATTATTCATTAAATTTAGGATCGCGCGCTCAAATCCTTCAAGGTTCATAAAGACTATCGGGGAACGCTGCATGTGCATGGAATCATGCGGCGATATTATAATCCTTATGCCCTGGAACTTTTTTTGCATCCTGCATTCAATGGCAATGATCCTGGTTATGAACATAACATCTACGAATTCAATGTCTGATATATGTTCATCCGGACGCATGACCAGATAGTATAAATCCCTTACCGCGGAAACAAACCTCTGCGACTGCCTTACCAGGACTACGGCTTCGTTAAAAAGCTTTACCCAGTCTCTCCTTGCAAACATCTGCGGCTTTAGAGACGGCCTGAATATCTCTATTATTTCTTGTGACACTGCTACCCCCTGTAATATCTGCCTTAGCTCGGAGGCAGCCCATTTAAGCAACTCATCCAGCGCCATAAACAGGCCGGCATGCATATATTCGTCACTGCTTACCAGTTCAGGCCTGTTAAACCCTAGCTTGTCGCGAACAGGAGCATATATTTGATTAAAATCATTGTAAGCGTCGATAAGCCTTTCGATCTTTCCATGAGCCGCCTGTAATTGGCCGCTAAAAGCAGGCAGATGTTCTAAGACCCGCCTGGCAGTCATATCCAGTGTCGCGCCATACATAGCCAGCAATTTATTGCCTCCCAGGTCATGCATGAATGTCCTTATCGCTATATTAGCGCGCCTGATCCTTTGTTTTTCTTTTCCAGCAAGCTCAAACTTATCTCTTGCGTCCGCTTCTATCAACGCCTTACAGACGTAAGTGATGTCGCTTAAAGTCGCCTGCCTCCTGCAATGAAGCGCGATTACATTAGTAAAATAAGCGATATCGCCTGCGGCAGAGAATCTGTTTAAAATAAACCTATCGGAGTCGCTGACTTTCAGATCCTTGCTTTCCTGGCTGCTGAATTTTAATTCTTCTTTCAATGCTTCGGCGTGGCTTAAACCTGCGATGACCTCGCAGAATTCATGCTCAACATTGCATGCCAGGACACAGCGGAGAGATACGCTTGACTCTTCGCCGGCTTCCCTTAAATAGCGGCTCGTATGGTAAATATTAAGCCTTCCGCCTTCATTATCAGCAAAACAATAAACCTCCATATCTTCTTTTCTCTGCCTTGGGAAACCAAGGTTATCGCTTTCAGCTTCAAAAAAGGCTATCCTGCCATCTCTAATATGTTCACTCAGGCCATTAATGCCCCGGTCTCCCTGGCCGGCAGGCTCTATCCTGATTTTTTGTATGCGTTCGTCAATATAACCCAGGCAACCTTGTGCAGCGCTGCCAGCGGTTATATCGCGGACTTTGCCTGCAGCGCTTAATTGCTTCAGCAGTTCTTTTATCTTTCGCTTTTCCTCAAGAGTCGTGCAGCGCAGGCCCGGGGCGGTCTTTGTTGCCATGACAAGCCGGAGAGCGCCTCCTTGGTCTTTTGACCTTTCCGGGTCCAGCAAACCTGCCCTGATATCCTCCGCCTTATCAATTATCCTTATTGCCCCTATTCTCTTTTTATCCCTCGGGGCAAGAGAAAATCTTGCTTCTATGCACCTTCTTACGCGGTCAGGCACAGCGCCTATATCCATGAACGAGAAATCCGGACGGGCATCCGCGAGGAAGTTAGTGTACAGGAAACAGGACGAATAGATCATTACGAGCACGGCATCCCGGATCTTTTCCGGGTCATCCTGGAACTTAGGTATATTAATGCCGAGCTTCGCCAACCCGGCATCCAGCTCCTCCTTGCTCCTGCTTTTTAATCCATGGTGCACATTTTGAGCGGCAGCATAAAGATAAGAAGCGTTCTTGGCGAAATACTCAAACAATGCCTGTTTACCGGATAACTGCTGCGGCTGCTGGAATAGCCAACTTCCCACGGAACGCAGGATTTTAAGCCTTAAGTAAGCGGTTGACAACCCCCTTTGAATGCTTTCTTGTTCCGAGAGGACAGGCAAAGGTATTTCTCCATACAGGACCTTATTGTCTTCTATTCGCCTGTTGGCGGTGTAATTGAAACGCACAAATTTAACCCAGCAGTCTTCCGGCACCACGACAAAAGAAACTAATTTGCCTGCTTGCTTACTTTCATCGACTCTCCCCGTATCGGGGTCATAATTAAAATCTCTTCCTTTAAGGACCTGGTAGGCCCGCGGCAGATCCCGCACTATAAGGAGATTGTCATAATCTGAATAATCTTTTGCCTCAGTCACCGAAGAGCCGAAGGCTACTACCGCGACAACGTTATTGCCCAAATTGGCTTTTATCCAATCAATGTAACCGAATTTTCTGAGCTCTTGCGGCGAAAGCTCTGCCTGTTTCCTTACACATTCCCGCTGCCTGCAGGCAAGCGGCATACGGCGCAAATATTCACTCAAGCGGATCTTTATGAAAATCAGTAAATCGCGATAGTCCAAAGCGCTTTCGGCAATCTCATAGCTGATATATTGCGCCTCATCAGGGCTGATCAATCCCGCCATAAGCATTATGCGGGTCATGCGGTTATAGACATAGATCTTATTCAGAATGGAATTCTTGTCTCCGCGGTTGTGAGTGATAAAGGAATCCAGTGTGGCGATTTTGGCCGTTATCTCGGTTTGTAACTGCAGGAGGTAAGCCAAGACATATTCTTCCCGCGTCATATTCGGGAGCGCCGTCACTTCTGCCAGCCTCTCCCTGCCGATGGCTCTCACTATAGAGTGGTAAAAAGTCGGGATAAAATACGCCATACCTTCGGTTTCGGCCCTGGTCCAGAAATAAGTATTTTCTCCGTCGCTGTTTTCATAAATCCTCATGATCTCTTCAGGGCGGATACATCCGGCAGTAATAATGTGCCTATATGTATGGCTTTTCTCTCCCGGCACGCTTGCCTTGCTTATGCTTACTCCATTGGCAAGGTACCCGTCATCACTTGCGGAACCTAAAGAGCCGGCCGCCACTTCTACCGGGATAGCCGCATCGCTTCTTAACGGCAAAGCAGTAAGGGCAATAAAAATAAATATGGAAAGAAATAGGATTAGTGAGGTATTTGCGTAAGAAAAGCAATCTAAGAGCGGCAACAAAGAAATCCGGGAAGGATCGACTGTTGATTCTGCGGGCTCTCCGAGGGTAAAGCTGTCTAATGCGGCCAGCTTATAAATTTTGTCCCGGCCATCGTAGAGAAGGCCATAGTCTTTAACACGCCTTCGGCGGCCGCTTTTTTGAACATACGTTGGAGGTGAAACTATGTCCGTATTGTTTAAGGGGCCTTCTACAACAAGCCTTTTATTTATTCCATCTTCAACTTTTCTAAATTCGCCCCTTCTTATTTTGTCAACTATCCGGGGAATGAACAGTTTCTTAGTGCGGGGCATTTTAAGCACAAGAGGCGAGCCGTCATCCCAATGGATGCCTGCAACGGTAAATTCGCCTTGCCTGCCCCGGTAATAGGAAATTTCGGTGATTTTCTGCCCTACCCTGCCGCTATCATTTGTAAACAATTCCAGTTTATAGCAGCTTCTGCCCCGTTTACTGTATCCGGCATGCCCAAGTTTTTTCCTTTTGACCACGAAAGTGTCTTGACGGCAAAATTCAAATACCGCTCCGAAACATATGTTGTGGTTTGCATCGGGACCTGTTGCGCGGGAAGGATACACCACTTCCTCCAGCGTTTTTTCTATTCTGGCATCGAATCTCCTAAACTGTCGCAGGTCAACCAGGCTAAAGTTAACACTCCCACGATCACTTCTTACGAGGAGGCGATCCGTCTCCGGAGATGTTCCGAGCAAGTACACGCCTTTTTGCGGCCGCGACTCAAAAACCAGGTAATTATCCAAATGGCGCATGTCGCATATTGCCACCTGACTACCCTTACCTCTGGAGGAAAGTCCGTGGTTCGATGAATAAAATACACGCACTGCCTCGCGGGGCAAGCGGGCATAATCCTTTGGCAAGGAAAGCTCTGCATTTCCGATAAGGACCAGGCGTCCGGCTAAATCGCTACCTTCCCCCTGGCTTCTGAGTGAATCTACGATTGCCCTGAGCCTGTCTTGTCCTTGAGCCATCAAGAGTCCATTTTCTCCGCTGACGATATCCATCAACATGCGAAGAATTGTAAATTCGGCTAAGGTATCGAATGTCTGACAGACGCGGGACTGTCTTAATTGACCGGCAATATACCGAGCAATAGCATTAAGAGGCCCATCCGAGACCCCTGTTTCTGCCGGCTCTTCACTGAAGACTTTCAACAGGGCTGACATAAAAGCCAATGCCTGGATGTGCGGCATAATCGCCTGTAAAACACCGTTATGGCCGTCTCCATCACTTTTGCCTGGAACTGCCGGCCCGATACTTTTGTCATTATTGAAACAAACAAAGGCCAAAGCAGTACCCAAAGAGAGGGCTAATAATAAGCCGGGGGTCAGCTGCGCCAAAACATCCATTCCCGCAAATGTGATTAAAGGGGAGAATTGTTGAGAATCCGGCAGGTTACCCGTGGTACTTTCGTAATCAGCACTGACAAAATCGAGGTTTTGATCATGATAAACTGCGTATCCGGTAACATCCTTAGCGGAATAAAGGACAAAATGCTTTTCGGTTATGCCGGTATAAAATTCATTTTGCGGGATCAATTTGGTGGTATGGCTGACTACGAAAAAGGCGCCTGGCTGTCCGACATTATCTAAAAATAAGGCTACCTCCTGATTACAATAGTATTTATCCGCAAATTGTTTGGCATAATGCTCGGCTGCCCTTGCGTTCCTGGTGTCATAAGGTATCGCGTGTTCTTCGAGATATTCACGGATATGCCTTCCCCACATCGCAAAGCGGATTCTCTTATCAGACTTTGGCAAGCCTTTTATTTCTTCCAGATCGGCATTCCGTACCGGAGCTGCATGTGCGGCAACGATGCCGCCTGCGACAAGAAGGACAGGGCATAGGTCAAAGAATCTGTCAAGGCTCGCCAGATATTCGTTGCCATATTGGTTCCTTACCTCTCTTCGGAAAACGGCTGTCTGATCGACAACCTGAGGCAAATATTCTATCAATGCGTATGGCCGGCCGCATATTGACTTAGGGTCATCATGGTTTCCTTCAATGTAATAAACCTGGTCCGGGAATTCCGTTTTTAACTCAAAGACCCTCTCAAGTATTGCCATCGACCTTGAGATATCACGAAATCCTTCTCTTATTGTCTGTAATGACCTGATGATTTGTTCCCTGGGAGTGCCTTCGGCAGGTTCGTAAAGCTTGATGTGGTCAGGATGAATTGCATCTCCGAGGATCACAAGTATGGCCTTGCCGGTTTTAATCTTTTCTAAAACAGAGGGCTGGGGAGTTTCCGGCGGTCCGCGAACTTTCCGGTGAGATAATATTTTCTCTAAATTATCAAGCCGCTCATGTAAATCTCCTATAAGTATTATCTCCGTGCCTTCAGGGGCATTGCGCAGGTCAACGACATTGCCTTGCTGGTATTTACCTCTTTGCACAGCTTCTATAGCCCTAGATAATCTTACCAGCTCCGGAGAAAGTGCCCTTGAAGCAAACGGGCCGGACTCCCCCCTGCTGAAATATACCGCAGCCAAAGACATACCCAAGCCTAACGCCAATAGTAATCCAAACAGTTTCGTTTGCGCAAACATATCCGCATATATAAAAGGCGCAAAAAGAGAGGCGTCAGGCTCTTCTGCTTCCGCCGAAGTCAACCCGCGCGCAGGCATATCTGCTAATTTCTCCACCAAAGGCCCGACGACCCTGAAATAATTAGCAAGATAAACCCTTGCCGCCTCCAGGGCGTGCATATACATTGCCATTTGTTTTTCTTCAAGCTCGAGGCTCTCCGGGTCAATCCTGGCGATCTTACGGACGTATTTTTGTATTTGCCTCATGCAAGAATAAGCTAATTTTAAATCCCCGGCTAATTCTTCAAAGCCGAAGTCTTCAAATTGGCCGTCCATCATTACGTTGAATACCTTGCTCGCGCGTTGATAAGCCATGCCTGCCTTATCAACCCTGTTGATAAACGCCGATAATCTTAAAGGGGCCTTAATGGCAGGCTTGACTAAAAGAGGCGCATGTATTCCATAGAAGTTATTCACAACATCTCCGAACATGCGGCCGCTTTGGAATACCAGGCCTGCCAGGATTGCCCTTAGCCTTAAGTATTCATTATCCCCTAGGGACTCAAAATTTTCGATTAAACTGAGCGCATCGCCTAAAGGATACTGTCTCCTTCGCATTTCTGTTTCAGTTAACGCCAAATAGCGCATGTTTTCCGTTGCGCTAAAAACTCTGCCTCTTCTAATCAGCCTCTCAACATGGCGCCTCGCTGCCTGCGGCTTCATATTCAAATCTTGCTCTATCCTGACTATATCCAGCGGCATGGCTGAAATGGCCAGCGCCGCAATTATCCTGTTTGACCCGTTCCTGCGCCTTAACCAAAACAAAACATACACTCCCGGCCCTGCCAATAAAAGCAGTGAGCATATTATCAGGACCACCGGCGCTTCTGACAATAAGGCGTCCTGCGCGGGCAGGCCGAAGCCTCCGGAAGAAAACACAAATGCGGACCCTTGCACAGCGGATGTTTCTTTGGCTGATCCCTGGCCGGTGACCGGCCCGGAAATAGCATCTCTGATAATCTGTAACAGCCTGATATTGTGCCCTGCCATTCTTAATTCCTGCCCGTCCGTGCGGTCAAGCTCAAAGAGAGCCTCACCCAGTTTTTTCTGCTGGCAATTATCAGCTATACTAAGCGCGGCAATACAAGAGGCTTGCATTTTTTTAGATACTTTATCTTGCGGCATCCTGACTGTCACTCCCAAGGCCTTGAACCTGGTGAACATAAATGCGCGCAGCAATAACAATATCTCTCTTGTTGTGAGGAACCCGCTGGTGATCCTGCTCTGCAGTTCCCTGAAACTACCTACACCGAGCAAATAAAAGAGCTGCCGGGTATTCTGCGGCGCGAATGCCCGTTCTTTGTGCCTATAGGCAAACGTCCTCGTAAAATCAATATGGAGCTGTTCCAGCAACGACTGGCTTTGTTTTAAGACCAGGCCGTGGCCGAGCTTTTCAGCTAAAACCAGGCGCCGTATCCATGTCTTCTGCGGCTTTGTTTTCCTGCCTGCAGCTGTAATTCCGGAGAACGCCTCAAACGCCGCCACCTCCGCTTCAACAATTTCGTTGATCCTTTTCTCCGCCCTGCCCAGGGACACAACAAGCTGCTGCGTAATCTCATTTCTTGTGTATCGCGCCTGCCAAAGCAGAATATAACGCGGGAAACGTCCTGAATAATAAATGAGCTCGTCAACCTTTCTGGCTAAAGTGGATAATTTTGTGCTCGCTTCCGTCAATCTGCGGCTTGAACCGGCAAACTGTTCTCCCTGGGTGTCCAGATTAAGCGCATTGGTAATGTTATTTTCCACTCTTCTCTTAAATATGACAAAAATGTAAATTATGATTATGGCGGATGCCGGTATTGCGATCCAGAGATACCCACCCCCTGTAAAGAGCTTCCACCAGGCGGCTACTTCTTCTTCAAAGTCTGTCGCTGCAAAAAATAGGAATACAAGTCCCTTACTTTTCGCTTTGGGCGCCTGTCCGGGTTTTTCTTTAGGCGCTTCCGCTTGAGGAATGATGGATTTCCAGGCCGGCGGCGTCTCTTTTCTTTCCAGGGCGCGCTTCCAGGGGGCAGGATGAGATCTGATCTCATTAACGATTGCCGGGGAATTGGCGATCTTTGCCAGGAAAGATTCCTCGCTGCCATGCGCGCCTGTGTGTTCCCAGGGCCAAAGTATCCCATTGCTCCTTAGCGTTGCCTGAAATATCTCTTCGTCGCGAGGTTTAGCGATCCCTGAAACACAATAATAAATAACCAGGCTGCGGCCAGGGGTACCCAAAATCTTTATGTCAGAGGCCTCTATCCTGGTAACGCGGAAATTGCTGTTCGGCCCGGCCGGCGGGTGAATTTCTTCTTTAGGTTGTTCCTCTCCTTTATCAACTTTCGTGTCCTGCGCACCGGGCTCCGTTGTTTCTTTTTCATCCGGAATTTCATCTTTCCCTGTATGCTGCCTCGCCTTGTCATGGGTTGCAACGCGTTCGTCTTCGGCTTTTTTTGCATCTATTTCCTTCAGTAATCCGCCATACACCTGGGAATCCCTGAGTTGCTGGATATACGCTGCATTTGAGCCATCTTCGTAAATATCCCTGATGATTACTTCATCCAGGTCGGACCAAGGCTTTTGCGCTTTCGCATTAAGCAGTAGTTCAAATTTATGCGCGTCTTCGCAGGTAAAACCAAAGGCCTTTTCTGTTATTCCGTGCGCAATTGCCTGAGCCAAGGGGCTTAATCTTGCTAACCTGACATTTTCCCTTGCCGAGACAATGGCACTAAGGTCATCATCCGTGCTTCCGGAAGCCGGTCCGGGAATGACCTCTTCGGAAGCCACATCACTGTCAACCAGCCTTTCAACAAATTCATTAGTGACCGCAAGAGCTATGCATGGACTATTTTTGAGCTTGCAGTCAAAGGTTATTTCATAAACAGGCAAACCCTCTCTATCTGCACTGCCATAGAAACCATAATCAGAGGCGGCATCAACTGACTGCACGCTGTATGATGCCCCTGCAGGCGTCACTCTTCTTAAGTGCAGTTCCGGAAGGGCAATTTCATTTTCCGGGCCTAAAACAGCTATTTTTTTCTGTCTTAGGGCGATTGCCAGGGGCAGCAGAAACACCACATGATTTTCCGGTTTTGCCCTGACCCCGCAAATCTCTTTTGCCAAGTTTTTCGGATCGTTCTCCAAGGCTTGTATGAAAGCAAGGAGCTTTGGAGGAAGGCGTGCCTTATCCTCTTCCTTGATGAATGGCACGCCTTTTATCTTTAAAGCCAGCAACGAAGCTCGTAGACAGGGCTTTGATAAAACCTCAGCAGGACTTCCGGCGAATTTGCCGATATAACGAACAATCCGATAGATAGAAGGCGTTTCTTCTTTTAATTCCTCAAGCACGCGTTTAAGATGTTCGGGAACCTTGCTTTCAATATAATTGATGATATCCTCATATGTATTTAATACGGCCTCTCCGTCTTCGCCCTGCGTCAACGGCAGGCCCTCAATCTTTGCGGCTTTAAATACCACCTTCTTTACAATAAAATCCCTTTTTTCCTGAGACGGCTCTTCCGCCAAAGGCGCCGGCTTATTAACCGGACCCTTATCTTCGGGGCCTCTTTTTGAGTCATCTTTGGGACTTTGCACGCATTCCTGCCTGAAGTAGCTGTAACCGGCAGTCAACATAAGCAGCAACCCGAATCCCAGACCCCACCAATTTGAACCCACCTGCATATATGTCTTTGTGATCGGGCTTGTATAGGCGCAGGTGATAAGAAAACCCAGGATGGCCATGCCTCTTTTTCTTTTATTGATGAAGCCGTCAAATCCGGAGAATTTACGTATTAAAAATACGGATGCGATGAACAGCGATACGTAAATGGCAACAGGCACAATTGCAACCTTGAATACATCCAACAGTTCTACCCTGATCCCTTTTTCAACTAAATCAAAATATGTGACGGCAAAAGGCAGGAAAGAATGGGAATTTCTTGTCGAACTTACGAAAGACTTAAAAAAAGTTTTTAATAATGTCGATAAAATTATTCTTCTATTTCGGCTTAATCTAATCCTGTTCTTCAAAACAAACAGTACCAAAATAAGCGCTAAGGCAATCGAAATATGCCCTATAATAAAATTCAATTCATCCGCCATAAGGATGGCGGCAATAATATATGAATGATTCCTCTCCTGACTGCCGAAGGAACCGGCTATCGTATCTAAAATCCGCCCCGTCGCATCTAAGTATTTTTCCGCCGGCTGAATGATATGTGGATTTTCTTCGCTGATGGTAGGCGAAGCGGTTCCTACATTGATTGAAATTGCCTGCGGGAAAGCAGTCAAAAGCCTCCTGTCCCTGCCAAAACTTCTTGCGCTGTCAGCAACAACCAGAAGATTCTCTTCCTGTAAATTGTGCCGTGACATAAAATCCAGGGCGGCTTTGACTTTATTGAACGGCATGACATTGATCTTATTATGGCCCTGGAAACAAACCTCCGCCTCTATCGCCTTTGACTTCAGCCCCTTTTGTATGGCATCGGCAAAGTGCCTTCTATTTCTATTTGTACGGCGCCTTAGCTCTATTTTTACTTTATAATCTTCTCTCTCTACCTTATAACCCCGGCCTTCAAAAATGGAATAAATCAGGCCTTTGATATTATGCCTGTCGGCTTCGCTGAGCATGTAACGGTAATGAACAACCTTATCTCCCTGCCTGTTGAAACCAAAACCCACCGTGCCCCCGTTTGATTAAAAATCCAGGTTCTGACGCAACCCTGCCGGGATATGCCTGTAAACCCTCCACTCTAGATTACTTTCTCCTTCGGCCGTAATGATAACAATATGTATGCCGGACGAAAGGAGTTTTATCAATCTCTCAACCATCGCGAAGGATAATTCCTTCCCCAGCAGTGCTAATGTATCATCGAGATCCAAGACAATTGCTTTAATTTTCTCCGTGTTGATTGTTATGCCAAATAAATCAACCGCCCTTGGACCCTTTGCGCCAGCTTTTGTCCGGGCTGCTGCTGCCGGGGCCGCTTTCCCTGCCTTTGCTGCGCTGAGCCTCTCCTGATGGGCCTTCTCCAGGCTTTCCTTTGCCCAGATAAGCATTGTTTTGACTTCTTCATCCCGCTCTTTATGCAAAGCCTCTTCAATGACCTCCAGGGCGGACGGCTCGCCGAGCTGGCCTAACGCCCAGGCCAGTTTCTCACGCGCCATAAGGGATCGCTCCTGTAACAGTAAATTTGATAACGTACCCGCGACCTCCGGTCTTTTGTCTAAAAGCGTATCGGATAAATCTCCTAACCCCTCGATCAGCATCGTACGGACAAACTCATCTTTCTCTTTGTTCTCGCTGAGGTGTTCAAGTATATCAGGCACTACCTGTTCCCTGCCTAAATCAAGGTATGCCTCGCCTGCCGCGGAACGGATAGCCGGGCTTCTATCTTCTCTCAATGCCTTTGATAATGCGGGCAGGCATTCTGCTTCTCTGATATTACGCAAGGCTTGGATTGAAATGCGCCTGACTTCGATGTCAGTATCCTCCGCCAGCGCCTGAGACAACACGGGGACTGCCTGGGCTTCCGCGAGCTTACCTAAAGCCCTGGCTGCTTCCATTCTGACGTTGGGAGGATTTCTGCGCGTTGATAAGGCTTTCGATAAATCGCGCCAGGAGTCCTTTATGCCTATCGTGCCTAACGAAGAAGCTGCCCAATATTTGACTTCGCTCTTAGGGTCTTCCAGAAGTGTTTTTCTTAAAGCGACGGCGATTACTTCATTTCCTACAAACTCGCCCAGCCCCGCTGCCGCTTCGGCGCGGATCCTTGCATTTTTGTGCCCAAGCTCATCTATCAACCTGCGGACCCGTACTTCACTATGTCCATTCGAAACGCCTGTCTGCGCCGGCTGCATGTTAACACCCCTTGCGGCTGGCAGGCCTCTTATTCCTGCCGCCTCTCTAACTCTATGCCTTCCTGTAGCCGGCTGTAAACTCTCCATCGCCCGCATCTCTAATTCATGCATCTTATCCGCCAGATGGACTCCCGTGGAATCAAACTTGAATAATAGCCTGGTAATACTGATAGGGTCTTTATCGTCAAAGAAGCCCGGCAAATGCGCTACGCCGCCGGCTTTTTGTTTTACTTGCTCCGGAATTTCTCTATCCGTAAGAACCGTATTTACAAAAATAAAACTGGGCCCCTTTATATCTTTAGCTTTAACCGGAGCAGGCCTCCCCATTGTTCCTCTGCGCGAGATCCAGGATGACCTTATTTTCAATTTCTCTCCGCGGGGATTCCAGAAATGGAAACTGAAAATACTGCTGTCTTTTGAAGAAACGGATTCATATTCCCTCTGGATAGTTTTTCTTATTGCGCGGAAATCCCCTTGCCGCCTCAGCGTCCTGATAAACCCTCCCCTTCTCCCTACCGCGGCTGCATATTTCGAAGCGTGCCCCCCGGAAATTACGTCATTCAAGGCAATCGCCAAATTAAGATATCCCTGATGCGCATCCGGATAACGGTCTAAATGCTGAGAACTATCTACCACAACGATCACCGGCCTCTCGCAGACCATCCTGTTCAATACCTGGCTGCGGATGAAGCGGGGGTCGATATAATACGGGTTCTCATGGGTCTGGCTGGAGCCGATTTTCGCGAATACAAATTCCGCGCCCTCCAGCCTTAAATCCCCTTCCACGAAGACGGATGCGAAACGGCCTAAGCTTAAGTTGGGCATTACCCAAACCGGCCTGCCGATCTTGTCTGCCTGCGCCCTGACTTCATCAACAAATTCTTTGAGCTTAAGCGCTTCATGGGCCGCATATACTAATTCCGCTTCCCATTGTTTGTCCAGATGCCTTTCCCCCTTAGCCTTCCCGACAAAACCGATGTATTCTTTATAACCAACCTCGTTATATGTCTGCGCGACGATCCGGCTATTATCCAGGATACGCCTGAAGGTAGAGTATTCCAGCTCGATATGCAGCGGGTTCCGGATATCAAAATTCCCTGATTGTATTTCCAGTGCGGCAACCTGCCACTGCCTGTACAAATCGCCTCTTTCAGCCGCCCCTTTCGCCATCTGAAGCAGCCTCGCAGTGGGGAAAAATCCTAAGCTTATGATCTCAAATAATATATCCAACGCCCCGCTAACCAGGTCTTTATCCATCCTACCGTAGACTTCATCATAAAAATTATTAACGTTAAACCCTTGCTGTCTTAATCTATGCTCAAGCAGGCCGATAGTGTCTATCGCTCCTTCTACGCTTATCGCCCCCGCCTCTATTCCAGCCTGCTTTCTTAATTCATCCCCGGATTTATCGAAGAATGCCCTGAATCTTTGTTTATCCTGGACCAACTTTACGTCGTAATCCCCTGATAGAATTTTTTCAACTACCAGCAGATTAAGCCTGAATTCGGCGGCATTGGCAGAAACTTCGATCGCTACCGGGACCTGGATCTCCAGCAAATCCCGGACATCTTTGTTTCGCTGAGACATTTTATATGCCGTATCAATAACTAAATCCATGGCTATAAGGCCGTCACCCATCCCGAACCTTGCGCGTGACTGGCGCAAGATCTCATCGAACATCTTCTCTCCATGCTGTCTCTTGAACCTGCGCAGGATATAAAAATGTTCCGGGTTTAAGGCCGAGGAATAATCGTATTCCCGGTCCAATGCCAGATATCCGGCGGGATAAGTTATATAACGATACATGATCCTTGAGCCATCAACCAGACCGGCGGTTACCTTTACGCCCTGAGACGACTGAACATAGATACCCACTGCCAACACAGCGATAAACAGAACGACAGCTCCGATGTAGGTATAAATGAGGCTTAGAAAAACCAATGCAACTGTTAAACCGGCATCGATTAATCCAAAAATGAATCCCCCGCCCGCCCTGGAATTCGTTCCGAAGGTCAATATTTTAGCCAGGTTCTTCTTATCTGTTCTTTCTTCTTTGGTTAACCTAGTTACTTCAAACATCGTCTTGAAGAAAGGCAGCGCGTTTTTTCTACGATAAGCCTGTCCTCTTGCGTCCTGGCTGATATTACAAATACCGAAGATCAAGACCGCAGCGAATCCTGCAACCGCCAGCGAAATATTGCAGTCGGCATTGTCCAATAAATTTGGATATGATAAAGGTAAAACAAAATTCAGCGCATTAAGGGCAGATGTATTGCTGTCTTGCGTCCCGCTCTCATCTTTGCGCGGCGTTCCAAGATGCCTTCTCCTGGATAATGCATAACTAGCTAATAAGGCAAACGCGTAAAGTCCTGATCCTATGCCCGTGATTAAACCAGCGATTTTCAGAAATTTAATGTAATCCGGTTGATTCGCTCTTCCCCACTCCACGGCAGGAACCCTGTTTTTTATCCCTTCCAAGGCATTTCGAGCTGCAAGGCGCTCTTCTTCTTTGTGCTTGAATTCATTTCTGGCGATAGCGGATAGCTTAGTAACGGCTCTCGCATCTCCGGCCTGGCCCAGTCTCTTTAAAGCAGCCAGGCGGACGTCTCCTTCAATATCTAATAGAGCCAACAATGCAGGGGTATCCTGGGCAGACTCGGCTATTGACCTAAGGGTTTCTCCTGCAGCCACTTTTATACGCCATTCTTTATCTTGTGGATCGTTATAGGCCCGGACAAGCGGCTTAATTGCCGGCGGGCCGATCCTGACTAGAGCTGCCATGGCAGATTTGCGGATATTGTCATTACCGCTGTTCAGATACTTTATCAGGTTATCGCTATTCAATGCGCCAAGCCTTTCTAAGGCCGTCCAAGCTGCCTGGCGGACAACTTCGGATTCGTCTTCCATATAGGCGGTTAATAAGCCGGTCAATTGCGGGCCGCTAATTTCGCTTAATTTTTTGATCACATTATACTTATTAAGCTCTATCAGCGAGGCCCTTTCCCGAAACTCATCTTCATCTGCCGCAGGATTCCTTACAAGCCACTCACCCTTAATTCTCTTCCAGGAATTCAAATCCTGGAGTTGTTTATCTATCGCCCTTAAATCGGACATGCATTCTTTGACCCTGGATTCAACGGATAAATTGTCCCTATTTTCTTGCGGCTGAGTTGTGGTTTGTATTATTTTCTGGGCTGAAGCTGTGTTGTATGCCGGATGGATGGCCTGAATAAAGATGGGAAGAAGAATTGCGGTTATGAGTCCAATCCTTATCCTTAAGCCCGGAGGTGCCCTCTGGTTCTGAAGGAGCCTGAGTATAAAATAAGCCGTCAAACATAAGCCGATTACCAGGAAACCTGATTGTATAAACGAAATGCCTATCTCAGACTTACCTATGAGCGCCGGAAACAATACAGGACTGATGGGCGTGAACCTGTTTTGGCCATTGTCTCTTTGCCCGGACTGCCTCCTTTTCGAGCGTATCCTGCTATAGCTATAGCTTAACAGTAAGGCAAGTACGTAAAGACCTGCTCCAGCGCCTATGATTTTTCCTGTCGGCTTGAGATATTTAGTGTAGTCTATCCCGGTTGTTTCATCCCATTCCCTAGTAGATACTTTATTTTTTATTTTTTCTAATGCTGCTTTGACTTGCTGCCTCTCTTCGGCGCTATGCTTGATTTCGTTAAAAGCTATGGCTTCTAACGGCTTTATCGCTCTTGTATCGCTAATTTCGGCCAGGATATCAATAATATCTGCCCGTATTCCTTTGTCTTCATCGGCAAGCGCCTCGATCAAATCAGGAACTGCCGGCTGCCCGATTTGATGAAGCGCGGCCTTGGAAGCTGCCTTGAGATTATATTCTTTTAATGCCCGGATAAGATGCATACTGGCACGCGGGTCTTTAAGTTTTCCGAGGGCCTCTACAGCAGCCTTGCTTTTGTAGCGATTCAGTGCTTGTATCAGTGGCTCGACCGCAGCCTTGTCATTAATATTGCCTAATGCATTAGCCGCATCTTCACGAATATCTCCGGTCTCTAAGGCGCCTACCAAAGCCGTTACTGTTTCCTGATCCTTATAATAACTTAAGGACGCCAGGATTTCTTTGCGCTGATAGTGATTATCTTTTTCAAACAAAACTCTAATAAGGCGGTCGCGAATTCTTGCTTCATTCACTTTTAATTTCCTTAGCGCTTCAATGCTGGCTGTCCTGACCTGGGCATCCAGAGCACCCATCGCTTCAAGCAAGGATTCGGCGGCCGAAATATCACCAAGGGCCCCCAAAGAAACAGCGGCATTGCAACGTACTCCATCAGATGTATCTTCCAATACTGTTTTAATAAGGATACCAAGTGCTTTCTTATCACCCACCACTCCTAAAGCCCTGACGGCATACAGACGGACAGAGCTGTCTTTATCTACAGCGGCTTTTATTAATGTATCCAATACTTCTTTACCGCGGAATTCCCCTAATTTCGTGATTGCCGAATACCGAACTTCGCTGTCATCTGCTTCTGACATGCCGATAAGGAAATCAATATCGTTGCTTGAGTTAATGATCAACTTTAACCTATCAACGGCAGCCCGATAAATAACGGGGGTTAACTTCTCAAGTTCCCTTTCTTTATCAGAGACAATCATTGACTTGCTGAACAATGTTTTTCTTATCTTTAATAAATTCAACAATTTATCCGTCTCATGCGTATTTTCTGCAATATATCTAAGGTTGCCAAGCGCGGTTTCGGTAACCTTTGCATGCTCCAACTCCAGCAGTTTGAACAAAATGGCTGTATTCCCGCTTGAACGGGCGATCAAAGTGAGACTCTCTATTATTTCATCGCTTTCAAATCCGAACCCTTTTTGATACAGCTGCACAAGGGCCTCAACGCATCGAATATCATCAATCTTGCCCAAGGCCTCGATCGCAAGTCTACGGACCCCGCTATTATCGGAGCCTAATTGCCTGATGAGAGGCTCAACAACACCTTTATCCTTAAGACTTCCAAGAGCAATAATTGCCTGCTGGCATAATTCACTATTATAGGAATTCAAAAATCCGAGCAATAATTCAACAGGAAGTCTTACCTCTTGATGTTGATTTAACTTCGTCAAAGACAAAGCAGCTATTTCTTCGTCTTTGAGCTGTAGCAGCCTGAGCAAAATCTGTGCGTCATCTACCGATGCAACCATAGCCTTAATACTGCTCCTTGCAGCGTCTTTGCCTTCTCCGTTTTCCTTACCGTAAAACTCCATCAATGGCTCGATGGCTCTGTTATCTTTGATTTCTCCAAGGACGCTGGCCGCATCCTTGCGGATATCTTGATTCCTATGGCCTAATAATTTAATCATTGGTTCTACTGAAAGAGTCCCCATATTGATCAGGGCCTTTCTCACTGCTTCATGCAACTGGCGGTTCTCTATGCTGAGTTTAGCCACATGCTCCCCGACTAAATTTTCAGACTCAAAGATTGATATAAGCACGCCTAACGAGCCGGGATCTTTTATCTTTCCCAATGCTTCGGCTGATGATTTACGGATATTTTCGTCAAAGCTGTGCACCAAGGAATTGGTAAGTGATTTGGCGGCCCTGGGATCTTTCAGTTCCCCCAATATTTCTATGATCAGATGGATTTGAATCTTGGATTCAACGAAATGTTCATTATCTAATTTCTTAATAAGTGGCGTGACAGAAGTGGAGCCGTATTTAAGCAAGGCTCCTTTTGCAGATTCCCGAATATCCTCATTGTCATTAGCCAGATCACGGATTGCATGTTCTATTTGCCTGTTGATATCCGGCAAGTTCTGAGTTGTAGATTGATTATTTAACTCTTGAGCATAGGTCTGGCTATATATAGGTAAGATATTTAGTAAGGAAGCCATAAGGAGAATCAAAGTACTGGTTTTAACACTGGCTGAGGAGTGTTTGCCGAAAGGCAGTAGTTTCAGGATAATATATAATAAGGCTGCTATCGTAAGTGCAACAAGGATGATCCTAGTTCCCGCATGGAATCCGTCTGTCAGGGATGATGCAAGGTATAGGGTAAAACTGCCGTTTTGAGGCTGCTGCCGGTATTTTGCCGCGTCATATTCATCTATGTAAACTAATGTCCCCTCCTGCGGCTGGCTCTCTATGGTAAGGCCGTGCAAATAAAGCAGACCTTCCCTGTCCAGCATCGGCAGGCCCAACCCCCTGCTGTTTGAAGTCGTGAACCCGTGCGACCTTGCTGCGGTAATATCTTTTATGCCGGGCCCTCTGTCAATGCAGAAAAATCTTATGCCGGTTTTTCTATCCGAAGTATCGGTCAGATATTGCATGGCAAAGAATCCGCCCGAGGCATACTTCCAGACATTGGTAATAAGCTCATTCGCGACCATTTCTCCGGGGCTGCATACATCAAGGTTGTCCCTGAAGGTCATAATGCCGAGACCTTCCTCAATATCATTCACCCTTGAAGCTACCTCTCCCAGGAAACGGTTACCTTGCGAGGTCAGCGGGGTGCCGATGCGCTGGCCTATCCTTCCGATAACTTCAAGGTAAACATTTTCTCCGGGCACACCCAGATCCCAATACTCAATGATTGCTCCTGAATGCTTTAACCTTTCCAATATATTATGCGCCCTTGCTGTGTCATCTTTTTTTACCGCCTCCCATACCCATCTTATATCTTCCGGTATGGCCTCACCCGCGGCCCAGTCTTCGCCGGTGAATTTCCCTTCATTAAGGGCTGCCGCGCCTTCTTCTTTAGTTAAAGCAGCGTGATACAGGCCTTCTTTTATCTTTCTTAGATAGATTTGCCCAAGGTCTATTCCCAGCCCTCTCAAAATTCCGATTGCCCGGATGATGCGTATCGCGCCTTCGCGCATATCCTGCTCATTGAGTCCGCGCTCAATAAACGAATCCGCCGCTTCCTGCGCAGGACAGCGCATCAACTCGGCGGCTGCCAGTATCAGGCAATTCTTTTCAAGAGCAGCATGAAATTCAACTTCCCCTCTTATTCTTTCAACCCGCCTCACTTCCGGGGCAACGAATAAAGTACCCGGCATTGTTCCAAGTGCTGACGGCCTGTCTTCCCGAAGTCTTTGATGAGACGCGATCCTTTTCCTATCGGCGGCAGACAAAGGCACTACCAGCTTAAGCCTGTCAAGGGGGATACCCGATGCTGCTTGAGCGGCATCTTTCCTGTTACCGGACATACCGCTGGCAAGTAAATAACGGAGATACGCGTCTCTGCGTTCTGCCTCGCCTCTTCCCTCATCGTGAATGATTTCAATCAAAGGCAATAAATTTTCCTTCTGCTTTGAGGCGGTGCGGGAACCGGCATTTAAACGTCTCCTGCCTCTGTAAGATGCCAATAGCATGCCGGAGAGCAGAGCGATTGGCAATATAAGCAATGACGAGGAATATAGGTCAATGATCTGGAAGCCGAACCAGTTGCCTGTCATATACGCCATCCAGGCAGATAACAACGCGCCCTCAAGGGCAGCGCATGCAAAGGTGAAAAATATCAAATCCCTGAATGCTCTATTTCTCTCTTCTGTGGTCCGCCAGGAAAGCCTCTGCCAAAGCAACAAACAAATCATACCGGCAAAAGCGACCAATAAGACCGGGACAATCAGTGGCTCCAGGAATTCCGGAGATAATATCCACAAAGGCGTAACAGCCGAATTGAATACTGGAGAAAGCTTGATGATCTTAAACGATTGCGGGCCGATCTCCGGTGATATGCTATGCTCCAACAACGCCTCTATAGAAACAGGCCCCTTCACCTCTATCAATGACAACCCCTGGTCTTCTACGAAAGAAATCCTCTGTTCATACTGCGGCCTTCTTCCTGCGGGATCCAGCTGCAGATCCAGCGCCGGCGCCAATGCCCCTGCCGGAAGCACACTCGCCTGTTTTGCTTCAAGGTTAAAGTTAAAGACGCCTGCAGTGGTTCCTTTATCGTCATAACGCAGAATGGTTACCACGCCTGGCGTCCCGCTCTCAAAGAACTGGTATTCACCATCCGTTAATTCCCGGTGAGACAGGCGCAATCCGAATAGCCATTTCCCAATTTCCACTTTTCGCGGATCAGCCTCGGACAGCCTTGGTGCGGGCCGCGTAGTGCCGGGCCAATGGCGGTAATCATGCATTTCCCCGTAAAGCTGGCCGTTGAGAGTAATCAGATTACCCTGCAATAACAAGAACATAGCGTGCAACATAAGCAGTTGGCGGTAATCCAGTTTAGCTACTACGCCAGAAGAAGGATCGTCACTGAAATGAGCGGCATCGTGGTCCACACCAAGATTGACGATCAGCTCCCTCCAGTGCTGGGCCATGCATTCAGTTCCTTTTAAATGGGCAACGAGCTGCTCCATATTCCGGGAAAATGCGTCCGGATACTTCAATGTCCATGAAATAAAATCCCTGCCTTCAGGATAATACACCGCGCAATCCCTGTACCTGGCAAGGGACATAAGCTGGTCCTGAAGCTCAAAGCCCTCAAATAAGAAGAAGCACTCCGGTTTAATCCGGCGCATTTCATTGACAAATCTTCCCGGGATATTGTCGGAGAGCGATATGCCCCAATTCTTCTTAAATCTGTCTTCAATTGACGCAAAAGCGGCATCTATCCTGAATCCCTGAACCCCTCTTTTCAACTGTTGGTACCCCGGCACCTGCATACCCAGCCAGAATTTTCCGATGTTGATCCCTTCTTCGATGACATCGGGATGGGATAGATCCGGCTGAACCGCCTGCCATCTCCTTGGGAATGCCTCGCAAATAACCTTAACCTCGTCTGTCGCGGAAACCAAGAACAGCGCATACTCCGGAGAAACCAGGAAAACCGGATAGTCAACGGGAACAAGATCACAGCGTTGGCGCAAAGAGCGTCTATCCTGCCTGCCTTCATTATCGTAAGTAATATATTCGGAGTTGGCCGGCCGCCAGGGGATCTTTACCCCATCAATATCAAAATCTCCCTGAGGCAGGCCATGAGCCCTGACGTATTCAATGAGCCTTCTACCCGTCGCGACCCTTCGCCTTAACGCGTCTATCGGGATATCTCTCCCCTTTAGGAGCGCACTGCCTTCTTCTCTAAAATAGTTTCCGTCCGCCGCGTTAGTGTATAAAAAGCGGTCCGGATATCGCTCGCAATAGGGGCTATCTTTTGAAAAATGCTGGTTAGCCATCCAGTCAATATAGACGCTGATCTTGTGCTTCTCTGCCTCCTCCATGAACCGTTCATAATCGTCCCATGTCCCGGCTTTCGGATCGAGGCCGTAAGGATCAATGATCTCAAAGGGCGAGCCGCCTTGCTTCATCACGCCGACAAGATACAAATGCCGGACACCGGCCTCAGCTAAGAACTGCAGTTCTCCTCTGGCGACTTCCAATCCAGGCAGGACGCGTTCCTGATCGTAGTAATCTCTTATGACCATCTCATAAAAGATCCCTGTATCAACGCGCGCGCCTGCTGAAGCATCCCGGACATCCTCGGGGAAAAGGAGGCATAAACCGCGTAGAGTTTCTGCCACGCTCCAGGCCTGCGACCAGCATCCCTCTTTGTTAAATTCTTCACACAGAGAACAATTACCGTTAAAGATCTCAGGTATTGTATGCAGGTTCTTGAGCGTCTTACTTAAACCGGTCAAATAACCGCTGTTGGTGAGGATCTCTATTGTTTGTTGCCGCCCGTAAACAGTGATACATGCCTCAATAAAACCACCCATTAACCAGGGCCAAACAGTTCCCTGATGATAAGACCATTCCTTTGATTCTGACGTATGAATACCACGATAAGCTGGATCATCCCGGGAAAGAGTGCGTAAACCATGGGGGGTCAACAGTTCACGACAGATAGTATCCATGGCCTGCCTTGCCTGCGGCATAGGTATCAGGCCTTTTGCGATCGCAAAGACCTGGTTGGGGCGTATTCGCGCTCCCTGTCTGGGTTCGGTGGAATCAGACGGATCATCGCCATCAAGGGTATCATAGAGACAGCCCTGTCCCGGGTTAAAGAATCTCTGCTTGAAGCTTTCACTTACCTTTTGCGCCAAAGAAGCCATATGACTGGCATCTGCGAACCTTCCTCTATTTGTGTATATCTTTTCCATGAGTTTAAGGCCAGAGAACCATCCGGTATTGATCTCAACTGCCTTGCCATGCCTGCTGGTTACCGGCCGGCATCCGCGCGCCTTGGCATCCATCCAGGTTAATTGAGTATCCCTGCTTCCGGCGGTCACCAGGCTGTCCGCATCTACCTTGATCTGTATCCTTTGAGTAACGCGATTACCGTCTTCATCCCAGCCATATTCGAAGTCAATGCCCCTATTGATAAGGTTGATACTTTCTTCCAGAATTTGCTCGATTGTCGCTACACGGTTACCCTGCCTAACAAGGCATATCGGGGTCTTGAAGAAGTCGTGATCTCCGGTTACGCTAAGATATTTATCTAAGGCGTCAAATAACCACATGGTGGCATCAAGGCTGTTATACCCCGGGTTGCTGCCGTCCCCGATAAAGTTGGGTATCAATCCGTATTCATTGACGAAACGCATGTAATTTCTCACAATAGCCCTGAACTTGCCGGGTTGGTTGGTGAGAAGACACAGCCCCGGCAGAGAAATAAAGGTATCTCTCCCCCAATTGCATAGCCATGCGCCTTTACGATGGTCAAAGCAATCCGAACCGGCGACAACAGTCCAACCGCCTAGCTCTTTGTGGTAACACAAGAAATGCCTGGTCGCGGTCATTAATTGTTTTATAGCGGCCCGAGGCTCAAACGCGTCCGCCTCCTTCTCCAGATGCCTCCTTCTTGCTTCAACCGCAAGATTTAAGCGATGAATTATTTCCAATAATACGCGGTGATTATCCAAAGGACTGGGATATGCTGCCGGCAGGATATGCTCGCTAAAATTCTGTATCCACAAGATCAGAGGAAACGCGCCCTGCAAATCTCCCATAAGCTGATTAAAATATGCGGCGTATTCCACAAAACTGTGGCCGGGCCTGCGCCTTTCGGCAATGGCAATGCCTAAGCGCTTCTCAAACATTAATGAACCCTTGCCGTCGCTGTCAGGATGTATCAACCCTTGCGGGGTGTGGATAACAAATGCGGTGATTCTGTTCCTTGAACCTTCGAGTATAGCTTGCGCGTCATGCCTGTTTAATCCGCGGGCAAACTCTGCGATCAATGCGTCCGCCTTCGCTAATACGGCACTCCTGGCTTCTTCATGCTCAATCTCAGTCAATCTGTTGCGCAATGCCTCATTAAGGCGGCGGATAAACCCTAAGAAAAGATGGTATCTCTGCAGTGTACTAAGGCTCTTTTTAACCTTACCTTCCCCGGTAAAGTCCCTTATCCATGCCAATACCGGTTCAGCCGCCGGCAGGTCCTTCATCATCTGATGGCAATAACTGTAATAGTCATTGAAATTCTCCTGCGGCAGCAGGTGCGTTGGGCCATAGACCAATTCTTCCAATCTTTTATGAAAACCTGCCAACCCGTTACATGAGGCAGGCCTGTCGCTTGTTTCTCCCGACACATGGAATCGGAACGGAGTAACGCCATTTCTCCCGTCATATAATATGCCCCTGGCTTGGGCAGCGTCTAATCCTGAGGCCATTTTGGCGATGTATCTACGCTCCAGGGCATGCTGGGCGGCCCTGATATGGTCACGGCACTGTCCGGTAACTATATTGCACTGGATTAATGCCGTCTTAAAGCAGTTATAACGTATCTGGGTCTTCCATTTTGGATTATTCATTACCTGGGCAAACCTGCGCAGGGCCTGGCCTAAACTCCTGCTGTCCGGCTTGCCTTCACGGTCAAATGCCACCAGGAACCCGTTCCCGCCTTTCGCCAAAGAATCCTCTATTGAATCCGTAATAGGCACCAGTATTTCCGGCACTGCTCCGTCGTTTACCGCGATCAAGACCGCGCCTGAAGCCATCATCGCCTTCATAAATGCAGTAGCTGAGGCCTCATCTCCATCCCTGGAGAGCATCACGAACGCGGACATTCCCTTGAATAAGAACGGAGCAACCGCATAGTCGTAAGTCGGCAATGCCGCTGCGTGTCCCTTAAGTGAAGGATCGCGCCTTACTTTTTCCCGTAAACGCTCGGTTTGTTCGTGTCCGAATTCCTCAAATTTTCTTCCTCCGATGAGCATAACAAGACGTGAGGGCTCTTTGAATATTTCGGTATCTAATAAGTCTACATAGCGGTCCAATCCTTTATAGCTGACCATCCTGCGGATCGCCGCAACCACATCTCCGATATTAATGTCAACGTCAAATTCCATGAGAAATTCCTGCATCTGGCGTATCTGTGCAGACCATATCCCCAACAGCCTCTTCATAAACGACCTGTGCACCCGCGGCTGTTTCTCTAACGCGGCAAATAAGCCCGGATAATCATCCGACGCAATCCCCAATTGCACCATATATTCAGTAACGCAGTCCCGCGCCTCCTGGCTCATCCAGACCTCAGGATGCACGCCGTTGGTAGGACGCAGGGTAGTTTTATTATCCTCCCGTACATCTCCCGCTTGCGGCCGGATCTTTGCGGCATGATCAAAGAGGAGGTCCTTCTCAGGTTCCCGCAGGATATTGGTGTGTTTCTCTGATACACCCAGGATGACATCTGCGCGCACGCCGGCTAAATCTGCCAGATTGATCTCCAGACAGCCATCTTCCCTCCACGTCTTTATAACATCCTTGCGGTATTTTTCTTTTATCCGCCATCTCGCGTAATTTTCCTCGGGGAACTTGACCATCCCGGCAGGCACAGGCGTATGGTTGATATGAAAATACAGCGCATCATCGAACGTATGGGTATCCTCCCTGCCGAATTCATCGTCACAAACATCCGGGACCATTATTGCAGTGTAAACCTCGTTTCCTACAAAGATGAATTTCTCTTTTGTCGCGCCTGCTTGTTTTAGATGCGTTAAGTGCGCTAATTGGGTGAGGCGGTATAAATGCATCTGCCGGGCCCTGCGGGAGAGGTTATCCTCATCAGGATAAAGCACATTAAAAACATATTCCCTGCGCCCCTGTGATTCATACCCTTCATCAAGCATACAAAAGATACGCGCACCATTAGTCATTGTATAGGCATAGACATGCACCCTTACGGTTTCATTAATGCCCCATGCAGAAAGGTCTGCTTCATATACAAAGCCTGTATCTTCAAGGCAGGAAAGCAGAACCTCAATATCTTTAGGGTCAATGTCCTCATTCACCCCATCCGGTGCATGGATCTTGCTGCGGTAAATAATGGAATGCGCGATCACATCCAAGCCGTTATCGCGCCAGCCGCGTACCAGGTCAGGCATCAATCCGCCGAGGCCTCCAGCGCTGGTTGCTTGCGAAAGCGTAGAAAGGGTCTTCCAAATCTTTCTGCCGGGCTCTCCTCTTTCTTCCATCGCTTGCCTTACTTTTGCCAAAAGCTCGTGGGAAAAAGGGAACTCTAACTGCTGAGTGACCCAGGTCCGCTCTGCGACATCCGGAGCGTTGATCTTGGTGAACGCCGCGGTGATACCCGGGTATCTGACCTGTTGCGCCAATAACGATAGCTCTTTAGCCTTGGCATCCAGGACATCCTCAATATCCACTTTCTCTATAAGCATTGCCTGGCTGGAAACCAGGATCCCCAGCCACCACTTTGAATTAGCGCCATAGATTTCCGGATGAGACAAAACAGCTATGACCGCATTTAAGATATCGCGGTTCTTAACATCCAACAAATATCTCAAATCGCAGTTCAATGTAGTCTCTTCATTAAAGGCATTCCAGAGATGGTGTTCTATTTCATGCTGGAAGAGGGAAAAACGGAATAACCGCATATTAGCCTGTTGTCCGGGTTCTTGGGGCTGGCGGCAAAAGGCGTAGGTAAACAGAGTAGTATTGATATCCCGCTCGCATTTGATGATGTAATTTGGCAGGTCCTGGATAGAGGGGAGAAGGGTCACGGTAAATTCGTGCTCCGGAGGCGCATGCTCTAAGGTAGCCAGCCAGCCTGCGAGGTCGTTTCTAAATATACCGATTTTATCTTTCGTTAATGCGGGAATGTTCCCTTCAAGGGCGTTTATTGATTCGGCATCATAAATGAATTTATCTAAAGAACAACCTTTGCCGTCTGCTTTTTCTTTCAGCCGCACCGTGATCGTTACCTTAGGCAATCCCAGCTCTTCTTCGGCAGGCGGGGATTTTATCGGGCAGGTAAAGAACGTTTCCGGATCCTGACCGGCATTATGCTTGTCCCCGGACACCATGCGCGCATACACCGCACCCATCAGCAGCAATAAAATCATCGCCTCTATATTAAAATATGAATCCGCCAAAAGTGCCGCAAGAACTGATATATCCATTGAATACTGCGCAGCCGGTGATTCCAGCGACTTTGCCCAAACAGCCGTTGTCAGTTCTTTGGTTTCTCCTGGTTTTAAAACAATGGTGTTTGCGCCTTCAATACCGCGGGCGGCCATATTAAACATATCAACGCTTGAGGTCTGCGGCTCAATACAAATGGCCTCCGGTTTATCTTCCGGCACGAAGAAAACCAGGTTTCTGAAAATAGCCTCGGCCTGCATGAAGATTTCTATCCCCTGCTCGGGGTCTTCTATACTGCAAGAATAATCGTTTTCGGCATCTTCGCGTAAAAGGACTTCATTATAATACCGGCTGCCTACTTTCTTGCCGTTGCGGAAATCAAGGTCCGTGCCGGAAACCGGCAAAAGGGTTCCGGTCGGGAATTCGTTCACTGACTGCCATGATTTTTGCGCCGGTATTGTTACCTTACAATTCGGCCTTGAGGACGCGTTTACCTTGAACCAGTAATGCGGGCAATAGGCAACCGGTGTCTCGTGGTCGCTTTTGTTCTCCATTTTGGCCCTTATACTCCATTTACCGTCCTTCAATATATAGGTAAGCGAAAGGACCAGGCCCTGGAATAACTCTGGGATGAGCGGATATTTTCTCGTATCAAATTGCCCTGTAACGAAAACCCCCTCCCTGTTACGCCCTGACTTTACCACTTCAAAGGGGAGCTTGCGCACAAAACCATGGCGTACGCTGCTTTCATCGTGTTTAGTTACGATTTTTGCCCCTGTTAGTTCGTCATTTAACAATACTGGATCCCAATCTTTACCCTGGGAATCGCGCCAGTGTATTCTTCCTTTCTCGTCTAAACGCAGGCGATTTGCGTAAGGGAAAAGTATCGGTACTCCTCCTTGCCCATCTTTGGCTAACTCATATATCAGACTGCGCTCTTTACCCTCTACGGCGGTATAGTAACCGATAGCATTGAAGCCATGGTCTACATCTACGACGAGGCGGGAATTTTTACCCTCATGTAATATTAAATTGCGGCCCTCCCATGAGATCACGTTTTGTCGATAGGGCCTGATGATAATGAAATAAATACCTCCCAGAAGTAGCACGAAAAAGACTGATATCAAGATCGGTTCATTTATTACCAGTCCATCGCCTTCTGAGCCAAAAAATAAAGCAAGAGGCAGGGTACTTAAGGCGTCTGTTGCTTGGCCGCTTTTAACTATTAGTCTTGCCCTAAGCGCTGATATCCTTCCATGTATCTCTTCCTGGGGATATTTCTTACAGACCCTGAAAACTTGCTGTCTTTCTTCGAGGCTTAAAGCTGTAAATTCTCTATTAGAAGGCAGCTCTTCCACTAAGATGATTTTTCCATCCTGTCTGATTAATTTTCGGGTTAATTCTCTTATTCTTTGGTCCGGTATTTTTTCTTCAGCGGCTCCGGCCTGTTCCAAAATAAGGGCTGACGCGGCTAGGTTTGTTAATTCTATCTTATCGAGGGCAACGGTCGCAGCTTCCTGCATTGTCCCGGAACCATCCTGCCTTAATGCGACAAGCGTATCGGTAATGAAATGCACATTAAAGCCGAGCTCTCCTATCAGATTTACCGCCGACCTTCTTATCTGTTCATCAGGATCAACTAACATTACCCTCCTTAAGAAACCGAGCGGCGGACTGTAAGCGATAATGTAGGGCAGACGGCTGATGCGGGTAATCGCCTCTTCTTTTCTGGCGACACGCTGTTGCTCGTTCGTTATTCGGCAGGCCTCATGATACATTTCCGTATAAAATTTGTAGGCGTCTACCTGGTAAAGATTGAATAACCGGTATGCCTGGGTAAGATCAGCCGGCCCCATAAATGTGCCTGCCTCTCCGTGCGGAAAATCAGGCACCGTCTTTATGATATCATCCGGCGTGCGCGTGGTATCAACTACTTTGCCTGCGGCTGCCTGCAAAATCCTTCTGCAGAATAAGATTTCATACCACCAGCGGAATTTACCATCCGGCTGGGTAATTGTTACCGGATAAAACATGCTCGTCACGTGGCCTAAAAGCGCGGAGACCAGGATACCGACTGTGTCCGAGAACAAGCCCCCTGAATTCGCGAGCATGCTGCTTAAGCCCTTGAAAAGGTGTTCTGCCCAGAGCCTGTCTTTTGGAAGATAATGTGCATTGACTCCGCCTGTGCCTGCCAGATGCAGGCCGCCGATAGAAACGTCTTCATTTTCGATAAGCTCTTCGATCTGGCTGGGTTCTACCTCAAGGACAAGGATCAATTGACCGCCGACATTCTTAAACTGCCACCAGATAACTCCTTCTATAGAAACGCTAAAGACAAGTTCCGCGCTGCAGCCTATTTCTATCGTCGCAAAGACGTTATGTTTATCATCAGTAAAGCTTCCTCCCGTCTTAATGTTCCCGGCGTAAACAGAAAACAGAGAAGAGCCGTCTGCAGGGTCGACCCTGAAATTAAACCTTGCTTTCGGGTTACAGGCCACCGGGCCTGAGGCCTCTTCCGATACTATTGTTTTTACCAATGGGCCGATCCGCTCCACAAGCGTATAGTGAGTGACGACGTCACCGCCGGTTGGAAGTTCGCCGCTCTTATTAGGCATCCCGCGCGGCTTATCTACATTGGGATCATAAAAGATATTTTCCAGGGCACGGCCATTCTCCAGCGCCTCTGCCGAAGACAGAATAACCTGCTTGATGGCCTGGTATCTTTCCAGGGGAATATTAAATTCGCCTTTGGCCACCCTTTGTTCAAAATCATCCAGAGCTGCCCGCAATGTAATTTTCCTCGCCTGGGTTTGATCTTTTCTTTCCTGCAGGAGCCTCACTGACCGGCTCCATTCGGCTGAAAGACTTGTCTTTGAAGTGTTAGCCTGATAATAAGACTTCACTTCCCTTAATAGACCGCTTAATCTGCACTGAAAAGGAAGGATCACTTGCAAAGATGAGACAATACCCGGTATGTTTACCCTTGAATATGCCTGCCTGACTTCTTCGACCATGCTGGGATTTATCTTAGGAATAGCCAACGCCCTTCCTTTCAGCAGATAATAATGGCCACCCAATACTGTCGATCGCTCAATAATAGCTGCTCTTTCTTTACTATCATCGTTAGCCTGCGATAACCCGGCTAATTGCTCTTCACAGATTTTCTTTGCGCCGAGTTTCTCAAGAAGTTCGTTTATGCGCGGCAGGATACGGCTATTAAATTCATATTCGCGGCCATACTCTATCAAATCCCTATTATCTCCTATCTTTAAAAGTAAGAGAGTCAGGTTTTCCCTTAAGCGAGGATCTTCTATATGGCCTGACATAAGGTCTATTTCATCAAGTATTTCTTGAACAAATGCCTGTCTGACACCGAAGATCTCGGCCTGTGCGCGGCAGAAACGCACGAAATTCTCGTTGCCGTCCAGCGTCCAAACCATATCCTCAAAAGAGCTGCCTTCGTCCGGAGTAAAAGGCTGCATTGCTAAAACGCTGCGGGCTCCGTCCTGGTTCACGAATAATGAGTTTCCTCCTGCTGCCTCGCACATAGTCGAGATCAGGACAGCGCGGCCTTTGGTTTTCTCGGATATGCACAGGCCGCCGCGCAAGAACAATTCGAAGGCATTCCCAAAGTCATTCCCGACTGTCCTTAAATGGAATTCCTGCGCCAGGATATAATCAAATAATTGCCTCAAATATAGCGGATAACGGTCGAAACTAGCAGCCGCGCCGGTGACAAAATTGCGTTCCTGCTCAGGGAGCAGGATCAAGGAATGAGTTTCTCCGTTAGGGTCCATCCACCTGCGGTAAGGGCCACCCTTATATTGAGGAAGGAATTTAAAAACTTTCATTTCCCCGTGCATATCCCGAATCCCCACAACCAGGGAGCCGTTAACGGTCCCCTGCTGTGAAATAGCGCATAGCTGTATCCTGTCAGATGTAATCAGGTGATTTTTTGCGGGATCCGCGTTCCACATCATTATGCCGCTGGAAAGGCTCGACTGCTTAATGTCGGTCATGCCTGATTGATTGTCTGAAGGAAACAGCATTATATCCCAGGCACCTTCTTTATTAAATAGGATCGGCTCTTTCTCTCCTTCCACCCATACCTGATTTATGGCGCGTCCGCTGTAAATTGTTTTAAGGTAAGCCAACATCGCCTCCCGCAGCCGCTGGTTTCTTTCACAAGCCGGTGAATGTTCGATAATAACCGGAAAGAGCTGGCTGCTCATTTGAGCGAAGAGGTCGGCGACATAAAAATGGATGTTGGAACTTGGCATATCATGGAATTGGGCGGTCATAATCGCAACATCCTGCTCTAAACCAAGGGAATCGTCCCTTAATTTCATCGGCAACGTGGGTACTTCTTCGCCTGAGACCATCCCGGGGATGGAAAGCAAGATCACCAATAAGATTGCCAGGGAAATAAGACCGGCCGCGTCAAAGATTCCCAGGAACATAAAAGAACAAAGATTTGGCTTTCCTATTGCGCGGCGTTTTTGTGCTTCGTATTTATAAATCTTCTGAGGCGGGAAACCTTGGGGCGTATTAATGACCTTTCCGTGATCCCTGTTTTCATGATACTCGCCTTTAAGCATGGTGATCATCTGCTCGCAGGCAATTATTGCAGCCAGGCCTTGCAAGGGATTGCCCCCGGAGTAAGAAGTCATCATAAAAGGCGTGCCCTTTCTTTGGGCGATTTCCTGCAGTGTTTCCAAATAGCAGGCGGCGGCCGGATCATCCAAGATGCCTGTCCATCTCATATATACATCAGGCCTTGCCTCGCTGATAAGGCAGGCTAAACTCATCAGGTCAGCAAAGGGATTGGCCTGCGTCGGGAAAGAACGTTCAGAAAGTGGGCCGGTGAAACCTTCGGTATGATATGCACGGATTAATCTGGCGAGTTCGGGATTGGAAGAAAGAATTATTTGAGTGTCTCTATCCTGCGCCTGCTGAAAGCCGTCCCAGGCGGCCACTAAGAGAGGAGCAAAACGATGACCCAGTTCCAGCGCTTGCAGTGAAGCCTGTCGGTTTTCTTTCGCTGAAACCAGGCCTTGTTTTATCGCATCCATATTTACTTCTGCGGAAATATTAACCATATCAAAATAGGTTTTGGCCGAACGCAGGAATTGCGTAATCTCTTCGGAGGAATAACCGAAAACTCCCAGGACCGGCAGCATAAAGACCAGGCACACGAAACGGTCCGGAACCGCCTCTTTGGGAGTTTCCAGCCAAATGCACCCCTGCCTTTGACGCCAGGCATTAAGAGGATTATTGGCGCCTGTAAAGACCACTCTCCTTAAAGCAAGCTCTTCTTTCGTATATAAGGTCTCTAAACCGGGTATCGCCGGCTTTAATCCTGCAGCCTTGGTTCCGCCCATCAACAGATAATCGCTCTGCCAGGGCTCGATTGTCCGGCCTGAGCTGGAACCTGAGAAAGAAGTGACATTGACTTTGCCATTTCTGGATAAAATATCGGTAAGTACTTCATGAAGATAATTGGGATCCATATCGTTTAAGGTAATAATTGGACAATGCTTTGTCTGGGCGCCCAGATAAATCAAGTCGTGTTGTAAAGCGTGCATTAAAATAGTAAAGGGAAAGGTAAGGCCTCCGATATGGGAAAGTAAGAGCGCGTCCCTCTGGCTGCCGCCTATGTGTTGTCCCATGGTCGCGTAGCAATCAAGCCTATCGGGCTCCATAAGCATTTGATCCGGGAATCTTAAATAGCGATGTTCTCCGGCGGCGCACTGGGCGGGGAGCCTTTGCAGTACGGTTAGGTATTCATGGAGCGTCTTCGCCAGCCGGGCGCGGCGACGCACATCTTCTATGTCTTTTGCGAACGGGTCGGAAATAATTATACCCTCCGGAGCCTCATAGAAACCCTCCGGCAAACTATGCGGCTGCATCCGGCGGGAAGTAAATTGTTCGTTAAATTCTCTCCTGAAATCTATTTCTTTTTCAGTGAGAAATGAGGGGTTAAGGCCGTCTCCTGATTTCATCCTTATCAGCAACGCAGAAACTAACGGCACCATTACCAGGAATCTGGCCAAAGACCTGGTGTTCTCAAAATGCAAAGATAAATTGGGCCTGTTATTATCCACCAGGGTCTGAGCAGTACTGCTTGCCAGGTCCCTGGTAAAATAGGAAAAAGGCACGCGGTTATAAGGTCCCTGTTGCAGTTGAAAATCATTTTCCGGATGATCGATCAAAAGGCGCATCCAAAGAAAGCGCGCGTACCCGCAGCTGGCTTCACCGAAAGTATTATGATGGCATTCCGGCTCAAGGTCTGACTGAACAACCCCCTTGATCCCGGCCAGGGTATAGGCCCTGTTTAAGACCCTGGCTGCCCAATCGCCTATCCCGCGCATCTTTGAGGAAGGCAGGCCTAAAACGATAGAGTCACGGTCAATTTCAGAAAATCCCAGAAGCGTGGTTGCGATCAGCCATTCCGCAGAGTTTTCCAGGAGCCTTTTATGGCTCGTCTTGCTGGCAAATTTCGTATATTCGTCGATGGCTTCAGTTAATAACACTTGCATACTGCCTTTCCGCGCTATTTCAAGAGGAATTAAGAATCCGGGGTGCAGTATGCAATAAGAGATGTCGGTGTTTGCGGGAATCGTGAAGGAATCTATTCCTTTATTGACCGCCTGGCCCAGATAACGCACATCGACTCTTCTATCCTGCATAAACTCGTCAAAGTGCTGGCCGTTGTCGTGGTTGTACCGCGTTCTAAACCACTCCTTTACACCCCTGTATACATAGGAAGTCGCCGGGTCATATTCCGGACAGATGGCAACCAGGGCGGTTGTGGCAACATCCAGCCTTCCCAGTACCAAGTGGAAATCCTGGAAATTGCCGCCGTCCAGGAACCAAACCTGCGGGTCGCCTTTGCGTACCTTTTCTGATTGCCTATAGCGGCTATGCGACCACATATCAAAACTCGCCTTGACGCCAGATGCCCTGGGTGCCACGACAAGAACAGTGGAAAATTTATCACGTAAAACGTCAGCTGCCCTTTGAGCTCTTTCTAGTTCTCCGGAGGTGGCAAAGGTTGCCAGATTCAGGCATTCCAGTTGGCCTTTGCGCAATGCCTTGCTAAAAGACCTGTGCTCCTGCTTTGCCTTGTCCATTTGTATCAAGAAATCCTCTTGATTAAGCCCATAACCGCAGACACGATGGCTTAAGCTGTTGGTCTGATCAATGGTTATGCCTGTTCCCTGATACTCCCGGGCAAAAAGCACGGCGTGCTCTTTTTCCAAAAGTTCTCTTTGTTCAAGAGGCAATTTAGCGATCCTGGACTCGATGAGCCTCTTTAACCTAGTGGTCATCTGCGGCCCAAGCGTAATAGCCGCCGCCTGTCTTTGTTCCTTTGTCGCTGCCGGGTCCGTATAAATATCTACAGCCTGATCTATCTCTGCTTTGTTTTGAGGCGGCAATACACGTTCCAGATAGGTTAAGTCAAATTCGGTAACAGTGACTGTGGGTAAATACCTTTCTACATCGCCGTCATTGTCTACGGGGCCATCCTGGCCTCTGGAAACGCTTCCGGCGGCCACGGCCTGAGAGAACTTAAGGGCTTTTCCTGACTGAGCCTGGTCGCTTCTTAATTGAGAAACAAAGCCGGCAAAGGTGCTGTCACCGGCGGCGATAGTTTTTACAACCTGCGCCTCGGCAATCGTAGCGTGATATCCCTTGCGGTTTTTCAGGTCGACAAAAATTGCTCCCCTTGCCTCAAGGGTAAGTAAGAAATGGAGCGTCTTGGTATTGTATCCGAAATGCGCCGCCAGCCTCACCAAACTGGGGATATTGATATTGCGGGTATCAGTCCTCAAGTTCCTTTCCAGGTAATCATCGAAGCCCATCCCCAAGCTTATCAGGTAATCTACGATCTCCCTGAATTCATCGACGTTTGTCTTTAAATAGTCTACTCCTGAGTCTAAGCCTGAACCTTCCCTGGCTGCTGCGCAGACCGCATAACAGAACGGAGCATCACGCGAATCCAAGGCAAATTGATGTCCGCGTTCCCTGGAAATCATTAATATCTGCTCAAAGATGTCGTCGGGAAAACCGGGAAGATTGCTTCCGGAAACACATACCAATTTCCCAGGCTTTGCCTGGCTGACTATTTCATCGATATGTTCGAGCAGACGGGCTGCCTCTTCAGGAGTGCCTTCGGTCGATCTTCCCTGGATAGAAATGTCGACGCCTGCTTCAGGGAAAAAGACGTTATAGCGTATCTCACTGTCTTTCCTCATGAAGAAATAAGTAGTATCTATCCCGATAACTTCGCACAGGAAATTAAACAACCTGGCTGATTCCGTGTCCCGGGAAGAGACAATTATCGGGATAGTCTTAAGCTTACCCGTAGTCCTTGAGGTTTTATTCTGCATTCCACGCATCAACTCCATAACCTTTTGTACGTTGATGCCTCCGCCGCCTGCCCTGAAACCAAGGCGTCTATCGATAGTTGGATTAAGCGTAATCATGAATACATCCGCGTCTTTAGGATGGATCGGCTGGGCCTCTTCTGTCTGAAGCGGTAATTTTGAAACATGATCGTAGCAGGATTCTGAAGGCGCGATGTTTTGCCTGTAACGTATCAGCCCTTCGGTGAATGCGCCCCGTTGCACCGCATTAAGGGAAGTTTTCGCAAAGCTTACCGCGATATGGCGTTCAAATAAAGGTTTGAGGGGCCCTTCTTCGATTTTTCTTATGGTCTCATTTAAGCGTTCAAAGATCGCCCTGTCATTGTCCGCGTCAAAACAATGGTGGAGGCTTTGGAAAATCTCCAGTTTCACTCCGACGATGTCCGCCTGGATATAGCCGGAGATGATCCTTTCTAAATCCATGGCCTCTTGAGCCATTTCTTTTGATTTTAAATGCGCGCAGGCAGCGTTGATAAATGCAATCGGGTCGCTGCGGAATGACGCGGAGGACACAAACAGCCCTTCAATAGCGACTGACCTTGCCTGTGGTTCCCCTGATGTCAAAATGTGCTCTAATTCCTGGAACGTCTCCTGGGGAATTGCTAAGCCCGGCTGTATCGGCTGTATCGCTTTTGGCACCGCAGACAAAACAAGCAACAGCAAAACCAGGCAAATTGTTAATTTAATAAAATCGCTACCCTGGCTGTCACATAAAAACAATACGGACAAGGCGGATGAATCAAATTCACCACTCCTTTCCTGCTGCCTGTCTACGGGGGCCGTACCTCTTTGCCCTATTCGCTCAAACGCAGCTATGATAATTCTCTTTGCCTGACCGATATCTTCTTTGGTCATCCAGTCAGTCTCATGCACTGCCTGGAAAGAACCTTCTTTCTTCCCCAGCCAATCTACTCTGTGCCTGAAATGGGAAAGCTCGGGATCCGTGATCCTTATACCCCAGCCAGGCAAGTCAGCGGATATGATCGATCCCGGATAAGGAATAAATATCTCTGCCTCCAGCTGATCAGGCCCGGCTTCTTCCACCAATTCAATAGTTTTCTCTATACTGCTCTTCCATCTTCCTGCCAGCCCTAAGGCAATTGCCTTCACAAACCTGATCGGTTCCCTTCTCTTTATCGCAGCCCAGACAGCCCTGGGGAATCTGAAAGTCTGATAAGGCAGGCCCACCATGAGGAAGAATCTTGTGCGTATGCCCAGTTCTTTACATAAACTCATCGCATCCCTTACCTGCTGCACAGTGATGCGTTTTTCCATGGCGTCTAAGACATCCTGATCCCCGTCCTCTACCCCGAAAGAAAGATGGTTTAGCCCTGCCTTGACCATCAGGGAAAGCAACGGCTTATCAACTAAATTCACCCTGGTCATGCCGCGCCAATGAATGTCTAATTTCTTTTCTATAATCAAATTGCAGAACCGCTCCATGATATCCCTGTGGATACCCAGGTTATCGTCAAAGAAATAGAAATTCCTGATCCCGAAATTACGGATGATGTATTCTATTTCGGCAATCTGCCTTTCCGCGGATTTGCTTCTATAGCTATACCACCCGCAGATGGCTTTATATGAACAATACTTGCAATGGAACGGACAGCCGCGGGAGAACATGAGGCTTACGGTTTTTCCTTCCATATATGGCACGCTTAACTCATAATCATCAAGGTTAAAACCTTCCGGTAAAATGAATGGCAATGAATCCATATCCGCTATCTCTCCGGGCTCGTTATGGATTATTTCCCCCGAAGGTTTTCTATAACTGATACCTCTTACCGTAGACAGGTCTTTACCGGTGTTAAGCGCATTTATTAAATTATTAAATACGAGTTCCCCTTCGCCTCTTACTACCATATCAATAGGCGCATCTAAGAGCGCGGCTTGCGGCTCTGTGCTCGTATGCACCCCTCCGACTACTATTGGTATGTTCGGCAGATGGCTCTTTATTCTCCGCGCTATTGCAACGGATTCAGGATAAATAGATGTGCTGTGTATAGAAATACCCACCAGATCAGGGTTGCTTGAGCGGATATACGCGTCAAAATCAAATTTTTCATCCTTGGTTTCCAGGTCCAGCAATTCGATCGAAACAGCGTCTTTGAATCTTTCCCTGACGCTCTGATACAAATAGAGAGCCCCCATAGGGATTTTGTTGGTGGCTACTTTCCTACCGAGCGGAGAGGCAACGATAAGAAGGACCTTCCTGATCTGGCCAGTGTGAACCTGGCCGGCAGGATCTGAAGGAATGGCGGAGCAACCGGCAGAGAATGGATGGATAAAACCGGGGAAAAACAGGCATGCGCCTGCGGCGAAAATCAAGCCTAATAATATTGCTTTAGTATCAAAGGATATCCCTAAGATCAGGGGATTAAAATAAACCGCTTTGCTCTTTGAAGCACGCCCGGTTCTCGCTGTTTTCTGTGGCTTTTTGGGCTTCTCTTTAGGCGCAACAGGTATCTCTATGCCGATCCTTTGCCTTAAAATATTGGAGATTTTTTGGCCTTCGCCTTTTTCTGCGTCCAATCGCTCCAAAACTAGGACAGAAAAAACAGGTTGTTCCAATATGTTTATAGCTAGAGGTTCGATATTCGCTAAGCTCAGCAGCACATCTTCAGTGACGCTCCTAAGTAACAAACCAGCGGCGTCGGAAAGACGCGTGACTTCTCCATTATTTGCCGGACTCTTTCTTAACTCTACTACCCTTGCGGAATTCACCAGGTATGCATCACGTGCTCTCTTATAAAAACCTTCCTGCGAATAAACTGCGAGCGCTAATTCTTCCGATTCTGTGACGTTCTCGGATTTCCTATTGCCTGCGTGGGCTGTTTCATGGTCAACTATTCTATATAAGAGGCCGAGATTATTGCTATTTAAGAGGGTAATTAATGTATAAGGAAGGAATATTTTTGCTGTCTTATCCTGGGGGTTTTGTGACCTATAAACTGCGGCAACCAGGAATCTGGTTGGCGATTCATACCAAAGATATGGAGGTGCCCTTTCCCCTATCTGGCTTTCAGGGAGGACGATATAAACACCTTCTCTATTTAACATTCCCATTAAACGGGAATCTTGCTGCATCAACCCTATTTTTGACCTTAAGTCTAATGATAAAGACTGCCATCTGGAAATCCTCTCTTCTGTCTGGGCTTTTTGCAAGGTTTCCAGGGTTATTTTTTTGGCTGCCGAGTCCATTCTACCGTCTTTAAAAATCCCCAAACCGCAAGCCAAAGGCTCGCATCTTTCTTCAATATCATTAAGAGTGGCCGCTGCGGCGGGATAAACCCGAATATTGTTTCCCCACCAGCCACGGAAGGTAGAAACAATTTTCCGCAGCAGCCGATAAATTGACGGAAATCTCTCTTCTATAAGACTAAACGCATAAATGAACAGCACTTCTCTTATCCCCGGTTGATAGGCAACCAGCTCTCTTTCATATGTTAAGTCGGAACGGACAATACCATCTGTAATCATTCCCGCTTCTCCTGCGTCCATCCCGAAGTAATTGATAAGCTCCTCTCTTGCGCTCTGTCTTAATCCTTTGATGAATATATCAAGGCCCTGCGCGCAATCCGCTCCATTATCATATACCCCTTTGCCTAAATTCTCACTTACCCCCGAGACCATTACGAGGTTCCTGGCAAATGCCCGGTCAGAATAAGCGGCTATGAATGCCGCCAGCGCCAGGCCTGCTTCTTTAGCAATATCTTTAATCCATCCTATTGCGACAATGTTGCCATTGGCGGATTCCGGGGTCAGTGCCCTTTCTAATTCCCCCGTCCTCATTTCTCTTCCCGCTGCCCCCTCGATTGCCTGGAGGCCTCCCAGATCGGAACTTCCTTTTATTTTTGCTTCCTCTATAGCCTGCCTTAACCTCGCTCTTATATTTGGCCCGGAAAGCCTGTCTTCAAAATCCCGCAGGCCTTCCCTCCATTCAATAAACGGATATTCCGGATATCTGCGCAAAAATACCCTTTCAGCCAAACTATCATATTCTTCCAGCAGGTCCACGTATTCTCTGCCTATATCTCCGCTCTTTCTTATAATCGCTTCGGCGGTGTTCCCGCGTTCTATCGGGTGCCTACCGCAGGTTTTGTCCCCCGACCAGGCATAATGGATGGCTTCGGATGCGTCTTTTACCTGATAAAGATTATGCCCGCACTCTTTAATACTCTCATCGTCAACGGAAATATTGATGCCTCCTCCGATAATTACTATGCCCCCGGATTTACCCCTTAAGCGCCCTTTGGGAGAATGGCGCTCGCCGTTGCGGGCGGCTTCGCCGTCGTTGCATATATCTATCTGCACCTCTATCCCCCGCTTCCTTAACCTTTCAACCAGCGACTTTCTGAACGGATATTTATCAAAAGGCAGGTTGGGGGTTTTGAAGTCTGATCCGAAGATGCCTTTTTTCTTGTCAACCGGACCGGCCAAACTGGCGCTGGCCCTTCTTATAAGGTTCCTTTCAATAGTATCGGCTTGCATAAGATACAAAATCATGTCCGTTAAAGAATCAATTACCTCTTCTACTTTCAAGGGCTGTTTTACCTGTCCGTCCTTGAACCTTGCATCATCATCCCACCTGAGTTCAATGGGCCCGGCGATAATATTGTTACAGCCGTCGTTAATTGAAACTGCCAGTTTATTACCACCCATCGATATGCCTATATATCTATACTTTTTTCTCGCTGAATCTATTTCGTTGGCAAAAAGATATTCAAAGGCCGTTGCGGAAATCCTTGTTGCCGCAAGGAAGATTTCTTTTCTTAAATATAGCGCCAGAATGACAAAAACCAAGATGGACGCCAGTGCCGCGGGACCTGCTATAGCAAAAAACCTGCCAGAGAATAAAGCAATAAATGCTGTTGATACGCAAGGGCTGCTTGCAAAAACCCCTGCCAGCCCCGCCTCCTTTATTCTTGCCTCAACATCTGCGGTAATAACTGCGCTCGGCGCCGGGCCCTGCATTTCCTGATTGCTCGCCTTCTGCTTGGCTATCCTTACCCGGTCAAGCTCTACAGCTTTGGTTTCAATAGCATCCAAGAATATTTTATCCGTTAAATTGATACGCCTGTAGTTCAATACCCCGCTTCCGCGCGAATTTAAGAACCGGAATTTACGCGGTATGACTGAACCGAGCGCCATCAATATTTCTTCTTTTGTATGCCGTGAATTATCAAAAACCTGGTCACTGAAGAAATTGATCTCTCTCGTCCCAGAATCCGGCACAGGCGCGGGAGACTGCGAACGATAGTGGCGCGGGAACGAATACCTGAACCCTTCGAGCTGGTCTTTTGTCAAAGCAACGCTATAGGTAGCCTCCTGCGTCTGTATCCTTTCCCACACACCGGCATAACGCAGGAATATGATCTTCTTAGGGTCTATTTTCCCTTCCTGGATCAATTCAAGCAGGGCCAGGTCTATTGATATCTCGGTAGTTGAATGCGCTCCGTAGTCCGGGAAACCTTCTCCGTTACAAATAATAATGTTCGGTTTATATCTTAAGATAAGCCCTTTGGTTAATTCTACGTCTATACGCCCGGCGGTTAACCCGCGTCCGTAGGTGTACCAACTCACATCAAGAGGCGGTATGATACGCCCAAGCTCCAGGCCCAGGCTCATCATGGCAGTTTGCCCTTCTGTCACCCTTACTGCGGTCTTTATATGGGAGGTGATCCCCATGTCTATGCCTCCCCATAAAGGCTTGGTACGGGCTGCGGCGATCAAAGCATCCACCAGACAGGGCAAATTCTTATGAGTAAGCTCGACGTTCATATCCAGCGCGCCGGCGTCTTTGACCCTTGCTTTAGCCCTGGCTTTTGCTTCGGCTTTAAGTATTTCCTTTAACTGAACCAGCAGGGCTTTAGCCCTTAATGTCCTTTCTTCTTCCGTCATATTCTCCCAGGGATAGAAATTACCGGGCAGAGGCTGTGCGTGCCCTCTTTCTTCGCAGACGCGCACAAGCCGGGTGACTACTTCTTCGTATCCGGAAGGATTATCGATCTCTTCAGGGTTAAGCATTTTCATCCGTTCTAATATGCTGAATAAGTAGCTGTCCTGAACGGCTGTAAACCCTTTTGCCAGATAAGAAGTAGTCATAACGCATCCCTGATTTGCCAATTCACGGGTCAGTTCCGAGGCCGCAAGGTATTCATCGTCAAGATGAGGATTGGTATATAAGACGTTCACGGTCTTTTTCTTCGTCTTGGATTTAGCTTCCCTGACAAGCCTGGCCGCCAAATCGGCAGGCGTGGCTAACCTGGAACCGATATCGTTGCTGACGGACGCTCTTATCTTCCACCACGGCTGCTTGCTGGTAAGAGTCGCGAGATTGCGCCTCCTATTGGACCGCATCACGATCTTAGTTAAATGTTGGACCGGCCTGCCTGGGACAAAAGTGGAGCGCCTGAGAAAATCTTCTTCCGTGATCTGGTTAATTGGTTTTTTGGTGTCCTGGCTCAACTGAACAAATAATTTTTTAATCAAGCTCTTTGGCCAATCTCTTATTAACTCAAACTCCCAAGGATGAGTAGCATATCGTAGCCTGTAAGCTGAACCGGCGTCCAGGATAAGGGCGCCCCTGCTCTTTTGCAATCCCGTAAGGGGATAGGCGGGATTATATCTTCCCTCTATCCCTATCCTGGAAGATTCGGCCTTGTTATTATTGGTAGCGATACAGATGACCCTTTCTTCTTTATGCCTGTTCTGGCGGAAAAGCAGTTCCTGGAAACCGAAGGTGATAAACCCGTAGAGCGGTTGCCCTGATTTAGTGTAACAAGTGGCTATGCCTCCGTTTTCCTTGGCGTGCCCTGAGGCGATAAAATATCCTGCCGGGCCTATAAATGCAGGCTGGTTAAAATCAGTACCTTCTTCCATAAAGCCCACATGGCCTTTGCCTTCATAGGACGGGCCGACCCCCGAAAGGAAAATATGCGCCCCTCCCAGCTTTTTAATCATATCGGACATTACTTGCGCGTGCTGCTTCATCGCTTTAAGATGACGGTATTGAATACCTCCGTTGGCAGCGTTAAGCCTTCCATCCAGGAATTCCCGACAAAGTAGACCTCTTTTTGACACATCCAGCATAACTTCATTAAACTCTTCCTCCGTCATCTTGCGTCCGTCGTCAATCAAGTCGCCGTAGAAGAAATGCCTGTTTTGCTCAGGCACGCCGAGCCGTTCAAACAAAACATCCAGTATATTGGCAAATGCGTAGTAGGCATCTCGTTTTTGCGGGAAGATCGCATCCAAAGGAAAAGCTATTACTCTATGCATATCGGGGCGGAGCGTGCGGTCTATGCCCGGGAAACAGGCAAGCATTTCCTGGGTCTTTGGTTCATGCCAGGTTAGGATCCACTCTGCAATCTTGACGTAGCCTATCCAGGGGGTATCTCCGGTGCAGAAGTTTATGACGATTGGTGCAGACGCAGGCAATCTCTTCATAAAATACTGGACGGCCTTGATAAATTCCGCTGCCCAATGGTTACCCGCTTCATCTATATCCCTGCTTATAAGAATATCCATTCCAGGCGCATTGCTTACGCCCTTGCGGTAAAGGTTGGAGCTTAGATCAATCCAGAACCTCCGCAGCCGAATGACAAAATACCCGGCTGCTATCAAAACAACCGGCACTATCAGCTCGCTTTCTTTTATCATACCTAAGAATGCAAGCGTGCAAAAGCCCACAGATTGAGCCGGATCAGCTTCCGCCTTAATTCCCGCAGGTAGATTACGCCCAGATGCAAATGAGAAAATGTTCCCCACCAGCCACGGAAGGTAGAACATCTCTCTTGTGAATCTTTGCATCTGGGCAGATCTATTCAAGGAAAGCGTTTTCTTATAGCACAAAAATAATAAGACCGATATCGCTGCCAATATAAACACGGCAGATATCCCTTCGATATCCGGCAAAAATACCGGCAAGAAGATAATATCCGATTTAGCTTTTCCATTTTTCCTGAGACGCCGCTCTTGCCTGGAGAAAGCAGATAGGACAGCCAGGCATTCGCGTGCCGGGCCGCGCAGATTCGGATCGGAAGATTTGGATGCAGGTATCAGCCTTCTTCTCATCAGGCGCCTGCCTTGCGGCTCAGGAAGAGCGGATAACTTTTTGATCGCCCGGACAGTTGCGCTGCGCACAGACTTTATCGGAGAAGTAAAGGCGTCGGTAAGCGCATCCGCGATCTCCGGCACAGTAAGCCCGGATTTAAGCATCGCGTCGCCGCAGAGCTCGTCCTCCGCAGCATCCATTTCCACAACCAGCTTCAAAACGTCCAGGTACTTCGGCACTTTAACACCCAGGACCGGCGCATAAACCTTGTTAATGTACTCCCGCAGCGGACGCATCCAGCGATGGTCGGTATTGAAGCTGTTGAATGAAAGTTCGCTGTAGCGCCTGCGGTTGTTATAATATGTGTCGCGCCCTCTTTCTAATGCCTTTAACAGAGACCCGCCGTTAAAGCCGCTGAATTTAATCCCGTTGGAAGGATGGTCTTTATCCCCTGCCTCGCGGTCAAATACCGTTTCATCCAGACCATCCTGTTTATGAGCGATAACTGGAGTGCCTCCGGTATGGGCTTCCTGCTGGCTATAACCACATGGCTCTCCTACGGCCCCTCCCGAAGGCATGAGGAACCACTGGCTGCCTACATAGATATTGCGGTATAATGGATCGTCATTTTTGATGGACTGCGGATGATAAGCGAACCTTCCCTTGAATTCCTCTAATCCTGCTATCCTGGACATCTGCGCATGGAAACGTTCTGCGTCCGGGCTCAATTTTCCCGGGGCTCCTTCAAGAGGCCCAACGATCACAAACTGAACCCTCCTGTCGGAACGCATAAAATGCTCAAGCACGGTCTCCCCGCCCCAATTCTGCGGGTCATAAACAATACTGCCGTCATAGGACTTGAAATCAAGCAGAAGGCTGAATCCCTTTTGGGCGCTGATGCGGTGAACCATCCCGTAAATAATATGGTCGTTCCCTTCACTATCCGGCTCAAGGTTAATTCTATAATCCTGCTGGAGGTTCCGTTTTGCCAAGGCACGGCTCTTGCTCCACTGTTTGAACAGGCGTTGTTTTGCGGCCTTGTCATAGGTTTCTACCATACATCTTCGCGAACCAAACCATTTTTTCTGCCTGGCTGCCATATTGAAGCCATTGCGCACCGCAAAGAACCTTCCATGGTTCTCCTTAGCCCAGAAATCCGGTCCGTGGCCGAAGATATGCGGCTCTGAAAGCACTCTTTTCTTAAGGCCCTTGCTTACCGCTACTACAAAATCCGACGGCATAACCGTAGTGTGCATAAAGGTGATTTCGTGTCCGCTTTGGCTATTCGGGTTTTGCGCAAGGTCACTGTGATAATAAGGATCCAGGCCCATTACATGGCTATGATAGTTACGGCGTTCCTGGTCTGATTCATCAGTGGAAATACTATAAGCTGGATGGGGATTGTGTAATATGGTGCCTACCTGCGTCGAAGAAAAATGCGGGTCATCGCGGAACTCGCTCCAGCGCTTGGCGATCGCGGGTACAAGCCACGTCGGCCAGTCATTAAGCAGGATGATCCCGGGATAATAATTATACCTGCGTAACGCCTCAAGCCCTCCTTGCGCGAACATACGCGCCCTGCGGGATTTATCATCAAAGGTATATCCACCGTATGGCCTGTCAAAATACGGCATATTCTCCAGGTACAGCACATCCAGTTCAAAGCGTTCCTGTTTTTCCTTGCGGACTAACCTGCTTCTTAAGAAATGGACCCTTTCCGGGCCTGCAAAATATGTTCCGCCGTTATATCCCGGCAAATATACATCACATCCGCCGTCATGCTGCGGCCTGAAATTCTGCATAATAGTATCCCTGTTATTCGCGTAGAGCGGCGTAACTACTACCACGTCAAATCCGAGGGCGCTTAGCTGAGTGGCCTTATCCGTTACAAAAAGGCTTACGCCGCCTAAGCTGCCGCTGAATTTTGTCTCCGGGGAAAACAGGGCAATGGTCCCGATATTTATTGCCTGCAATACCTCTACCGCGGCGCTACGCAGCGCGATCGAGAATTCCTCTGTTTCATTTGCGGAGATCCTGCTTAAAAACTCTATTATTCTTTCCCGCCTAGATGGCTGGGCATCACTGATCTCTTTTAAGAGAACGGTCAGTTTTCCGATACCTAAAACTTTGCGTTTATTGATCCACCCCACTGCCGTGGAAAAAGCGGCCGCAAAAACGGGGAAATCCTCTTCTGCCTCGGTAACCTTTAAGAACATCCGCGCGGCATAGGAATATGCCACCCTGTCTCTCTTGCCATAATTTTGATAGTTGACCAGAGAACAGCCGAAAAGGACCTCTTTGTCAATTTTCTTTCTGCGAATAATATGATGGGAACGCAAGGCCTGCGGCGTCAATACACCGCCCAGGACAAGATAGATCAATTCTTCGCCGTAATAATATACCCTGTTACCTTCTCTTGCCTTTAATACCGGCCTTACTTCGTAGATAGCATCATTTTCCAGGCGGGGCGCCGAAAGGAGCCCTTCTACTTCTTCACGGTAAACTTCCCATCCGGACAAAGCAAAGATGCCATTTTTGTTGCCCCTGCTTAGAACAGCAGCCATCGCCTCCTGGCGCGGTTGATTCTCCGGCTGGATGAGCCATGCCAGGGATGCCTCATCAGCCTCGGCGTCCCCTAATTTTAAGATATGGTGGCGGTTGATCTCGTGATCTAACTGGACAGCAATGAAGTTTTCGGCCTGCGCAGCTTTGACATTGAAGAATTCTGCTGCTGCCTGGGTGGAATCTGCAAAGACGGGGTAAAGTTTTAGTAATGCATCGTTTTCTTGGGTGAGATATTCGCAGAGATATTTTCTTTCAGTATCCGGACCGAGGGAAATATCGGGGGTGACCTGTATAAGAAGCCGGACGGGCGGTCCGTTAGCCGGGTGCGTAACAAGTTCTGATAATCTCCTGTGTAAATTGTCGCGTTCAGTTTGGTTTAATCCGTCAATGGTCTCAGGGATGGCGATCCTGCCGCCTGCAAAGGTCAGCGCAAAAATCCCGCTTGGTTGAACTTCTTCATATTTTGTCTTCCTTGGATAGTTAAAGGTAACGGGGCTGTGCTCCGGTTGCGCGCCTGCGGCTAATCGCTCACCTAATATGTTTCTATATTCTGGGAATCCGGAAGAAACGCTATCGCGATACGCAAGCCTCAAGGCCTCTTTCCTATCAGCCGATTCTACAATCTGCCTAAACGCTTCTGATAATTCCTTTCTGCTGATAGCCGCATCCAGCGGATTATCCCTCAAGAGATTGCCCCGCGTAACTTGTAAATTCCTGACCAGTTCCTTGTGTCCCTTTTCGTTCGCTACGCCGGCGTTACAACTTACTGCCGAAATAGCTAAATCAGTCATTAAACGGAAGTTTATTTCTTTCTTTAGTTCCAGAGGTAAATTCGCCTGTTCCAGACTTTGAATCACCCGCTCTAAAGCCTCTGTTTCAGGTATATCGCGATAATCGCTCTTATCATCACCGTACCCCTGTGGTTTATTCTTTAGGAACATAAGATGGGTCCTTGCTACGTTCTCAATCGTAGTTTGCGGGCTCCAGCCAAACAATCTTTGGCTTAAACCCATATCCGCCATCTTAACGGAATCGTCGCCAGGCCGTCTCTCGAGGATTTTTATAGGAGGATATCTATCAATTACCTCTAAGCCTATGGCTGTATCATAAACTGTTTTAAGGACGCGGAGATTGGATAAAGGAATGCCTGTGCCGCCGTTAAATACAACCGCGGGGGTTGTACGAGCGCCTCTAGCGGCAT
>Ga0265297_10000349_pt1 | contig 146414 bp, 148 predicted proteins | sample Munlanlwell13791_FD_192502 | JGI IMG/M metagenome (GOLD analysis project Ga0265297, IMG submission 192502) | Leachate microbial communities from a municipal landfill in Southern Ontario, Canada - Leachate well 137-91 | ecosystem: Engineered > Solid waste > Landfill > Unclassified | place... | reverse complement strand
TCGGTTTGATAAAAAACTCTTTATCCCGTGCATAATAATAGGGAATCAACGTCACAATCGACCATTTTGCGAGCTTGTAGATACTGAGTACATCGACGAGTATTCTAAACCCTTTCTCTTGATTAGCATGCAAAAGTTCATATAATCCGATGGCTAGCATATCTTGCTGTTCCATACTCATCGCTTTCACCATATCCCGAACTTTTGGTTTTTCAAAAAGGGAAATCAAAGAGGATTTTGAGACGATCTTAGCAAAACTTTCCCCTATCTCTTCAGTACGTGAAAATTTTTCATGTGCAAATAGTTCTCTTACGCTTTCGCCTATTTTTGACATATTGTGCCGTTTGATGATAGAGAGCAGTGCTTCATCCTCGAACCCTTTGGGATAAAACGTTAGGAAACTTGCCTCAGTTTCTTTGAGTTTTTGCAGATTCATCTTTTTCTTCTCCCTATATTTCTATTCCAAATCAAGGTTCATAAACCGTTGCCAAATTTCATTCGGTTCCCATTCAGGAAGCATTGCCTTTTGCGCTTCAATAGCACTAAGACCTCGTGAATAAAGTAAATAATGATACAAAAAAGCTGATACTCTGTAGTTTTTTACACAATGTACCCAAATCTTTTTATCTGAAAAAGTCTCCATTATTTTAATGAATGACTGCAAATGAAAAAGTTCAGGTGCATCAAACGGAACTGGAATATGAATATAAATCATGTTGTTGGAGGTGATATTACATGCACAAACAATGAAATAGCAAAGCCAAACAAAACTAGCGAAGAAAAAATATTGAGGTATATTGACGCATTTTGCGAAATTTTATGCTTCGATCGATGTATTAAATAAGGCATAATTGTTATCCATAGACCAATAGAACTCATCGTTCCTAATATCGTCAAACCAATATTTAAATCACTATTTGCAACATATCCTGCGATGCTAAACCAAAAAATGATTGTCATTGGGTTAAATAGCGTCAACACTAACCCCTCTACGTATATCTTGAAAAGTTTTTTGGCATGAATATTATGTATTTGTGATTCTATCATACTCGCTCTATTTTTATAAACACTGTATGCAAGATAAATTAAAAATAAGCTTCCAAAAGTGCCTACTACTCTCAAAAAAATGTGGTTCTCAATCAGCCCTGTTATTCCATTCAAAATTAAAAAAAGATATAGTATGTCAACGCTCATGGCCCCAAGTCCAAGGACAACACCTGCTTTGTAACTTTTTAAAGCATTATTCATTATCAAGATGTTTATAGGTCCTAATGGAGTAGCAGCACCAAGCCCAAGTAAAAAACCTTCACTAAACGATTTTAACATTCCTCGTATACAAATGGATCACTCATTTTCACTCCCAAAAATTTATATTATGATCGTATCAAAGTTTTATTAACCCGATAAACAGATTTATTACAATAATTTTATTATGAACTTGCAAATATTTTAATCTGTGCCATAGCTTCTCCTATCTTTTTATCTTCAACATATACTCTGCTCTCTTTTGAAACTCAAATCCAACTTTAACTGTCTCGCCGCCAAATTTTTCTGCAATCTGATAAGCAAACGGACTAAGATTATAGGGTTCATCCACACGGGAATTTTTATAATCGACCAGTGGAAAAATACGCACCTCATTTCCGATTCGCAACATCTCAGTGATTGAGGCTTCATGAAATGCCAAGTCCAATCTATCATCATAGACGAATAACAGATGCGAACTCAGCACCAAATCAAAGCTATTATCAGCATACGGCAATTTCGGAAGTTCAGCGAACCAATAGTCCCTTGTGTTGTAATCGGCACAAAAGGCTTCTAATGCCCCTACTCGATGTTCTTTATGTCTCTCTATCGAGCAATAAAAGTCAAAATTATTATCCGCCATCCAGCTCGTATCGGCATAGATTTTCTCGATACTTTTCTCCCCTTGCGCACGCAACGCATCACGATCATAACAGTACAAAATATCGCACCCTTGTGCCGCTATTCCTTTGCTCTTTGCTTCAGCTATAAATGAACTCGCCCCGCTTGGGCAGTCCAAAACTCTCATATTTTTCATCGTCTCGGCATTCAAATCGAAAAATGCCATATATTCCTCAAAGGTACGACCCGTAATGAGGAAATCGTCTAATTGCAACGACATAGGTATCCTTATGGTGTGTGGTAATAAATGTTATGGGTTAGGTTAAAAAGAAAGTATTATGGCAGAAGCCAAAAGAGAGTAACTCGGACAAGAGGGGTATTGTCGATAGTGCGATAATATGTCATCTGCTCTCCTTTGTATAGTTGTGAAAGTGTAGCGAAAAAAAGTATACTTTACTATAGTATACTAAAATATACTAACAATATATAAAGAAACTAATGGCTATAGTTTCAGAATGATAAAACTAAATGGCAACACTTACCAATTCTCAGCAGAAATCTTTTTCGAAATGTTTAATGATCGGCTTAAACTGATGATTATTTGGTATCTTAGCAACGGTACGATGCGTTTTAAAGAATTATCCAAATTCTTGCAACCAATCACCAACAAAACGTTATCAGCAAAACTAAAACAACTCGAAGAGCTACATCTAATAGAACGTGAAGTATTTGCCGAAGTCCCTCCGAGGGTTGAATATACACTTAGCCCTCACGGGCAACAGCTTAAACCCGTCATTGATGAAGTCATTGCGTGGTCTCAACACTATGCCAAAACTTTCGGACAAACTATAAACGAGGAATAAACATGTTTAATATTACTAGTATCTACCCCTATACAGAGGGAAGCCGCTTTGATTTTGACTACTATTTGAAAAAGCATATGCCATTCTCAATTGAATGTCTCTCAAAAGCAGAAGGTTTTCATAGTGTCAGTGTTGAAAGAGGTATCGCATTAGAAGAGGCAAATATTCCTTGTTCCTATGTAGCGATGTGTCACTATTATTTCGATACGGTCGAACACTTTATTGCTGCGTTTATGCCATACGCACAGGAGCTTCAAGGTGATATTCAAAATTATACGGATATCCAACCGATTATTCAGATCAATGAAGTCGCTATTGCCTTTTCATCTGAGCCAATGCAATGAACGTATTTGAAGCTTTAATATCGCGTAAATCAGTCAGAGCCTTTTTGAATAAAGCCGTCGAAAAAGAAAAAATCGAAACGATTTTGAATACTGCTAAACATTCCCCATCCGGTGTTAATATACAACCGTGGTTAGTTTACGTCGTTAGCGGAAAGACGAAAAGTAAAATCGAAACCAAAATTATCGATGCCTTTGAAAACGGTGAAAAAGCTAATATGGATTACGCATACTATCCTATGCAGTGGAATGAACCTTATAAGTGCAGACGAAAAGAAACGGGGCTCTTAATGTATCAAACCCTCAAGATTGCAAAAGACGACAAAGAGAAGCAAAAAGAGCAATGGAAAGCCAATTATAGAGCTTTCGACGCACCAGTCGTAGTGTATTTTTTTATTGACTCATCTTTAGAAAAAGGCTCTTGGCTGGATTATGGGATGTTTTTACAATCAATAATGCTTGCCGCAACAGAATTGGGTTTAGGAAGCTGTACGCAAGCTGCATTAGCCGAATACCCAGATATTGTCAGAAAAGAATTAAACGTCAGGGAAGATAAAATTCTCCTTTGCGGAATGGCACTGGGTTATGAAGATGCAAATGCAGCTATCAATAGCTACCGTACTGAGCGTATCACTTTGGAAGAATTTACAAAGTTTTATGATTAATGTATGTCGATCAAAACATTAATTCTTCAATATAAAAATATTTAAAATAGGAAAAATATCCATGAAAAATTACATTGAAAATAAAACCGTTTTGATTACGGGAGCCAGTTCGGGTATTGGTGAAAGGCTAGCTAATGATTTAGCGACGATGGGGTTAAATCTCATTTTAATTGCCAGAGATATTGACAGGTTAACCGAACTGAAAGCGAAGTTGTCTCACATAGGTAACACCAATGTAGAGATTTATAAAATGGATGTTTGCAATAGAGAGGAGGTTGAAAAAATCATTTCAGACATTACCCGAAAACATACCGTTGATATCTTGATAAACAATGCCGGACTCGCATTAGGAATAGAAAAAATAGAAGAAGGAAATCTCGATAATTGGGACTCGATGATAGATACCAACGTCAAAGGGTTACTCTATGTCTCACGCTATATTATTCCGCAAATGAAAAATCTGGATACGGCTCATATTGTTAATATCGGTTCCGTTGCCGGAAAAACAGCCTATCCTGGAGGTAATGTTTACTGTGCGACAAAAGCCGCCGTGCACTCGATCAGTGAGGCAATGAATGCAGATTTGTATGGTACAAATGTAAAAGTAACGGCAATCGCCCCCGGTGCCGTACACACAAATTTTTCAAATATTAGGTTTAACGGAGACGATAAAAAGGTAAATGGTGTTTATGCCGGATATGAGCCTTTACTCGCTGAGGATATATCAAGCGTCATTGTAAATGTGCTCAATACCCCTAAGCATGTCAATATTCAGTACTTGGATATTATGCCGACGGCGCAAAGAAACCCTTATTTATTATATAGGATTTAAGCCCTTCTCAATACAGCACTTGCGCCTACACTAATCATCTCGTCAAACTCAATTTCATATCCGTTATTGAGTACGAGATTTTTAGTGATACTGAGCCCCAAACCTAACCCACTTTTTTGACGATTTCGGCTTGTATCAACAGTGCTATAGGGTTCAAACAAGCGGGAGAAAAACAGTGGATCGATTCCACACCCTGTATCTTCAATAATGATTTTCTCATCGTCTATGCGAATCGTTATCACACCGCAAGAGGTGAATTTGGCACTGTTATGGAGCAGATTCATTAATACTTTTTTCAAATCCATCCGATTAAACTCGATAATAACTTCACGAGGTAGGTCAATATTCCAACGTGTATCAGCAGAGAGCACAATCAGCGGTAAAATCTCATGAACAACGTCATAGATAACAACCTGCTCACGTTCACGGTTCGGATTCATCGAAGAAAGATACACCAACACATCACTCGTGAGATCATCGATATAGCCACATTCTGATCCCATTTTATCCACGATTTTCGGTAAATCTTCGGGAAAAATCAAGCCGTCTCGTATCTCTTCGAGATAGCCGTTTATAATCATAAGCGGTGTTTTAATATCATGTGCCAGTGAGAGGGTCATATTTGATATGGTCTCATTGTGTTTCTGTAGGGACTCGATCAGTTCCGATAAGCGTTCAGAGAGGAGTGTAATGGAGCGATGGATTCGCTCAACATCGGCGATACGTTCCTGTGGCTCAATCGAGACAAAATTACCGTAAGCAATCTGATCCAATCGGTAGCGTATCCCCTCAAATTTACCGAAAAAATATTTCCCTACTCCATAGCTGATAAGAGCGATAACTGGCAATGCCGCCACAACGACCAACGAAATTTTAGAAAACATCTTCATCCCAATCGGCTCACCGATGATCAGGTAGGTCATAAAGGCACTGAAGAGTGCGATTAAAAGTCCCGCGAGAGAATATACGAGGATTAGAAGAGATTTAAAACTCATGGATGGTGTACCCCAATGAGCGTTCGGTATGGATAATCGGCTGTGAGGTGATAGAGGCTATTTTTTTACGAAGGTTGTAAATATGCGTATCGATTCCCCGTGCATCTATCTCTCCCATATCATTATCATAAATCGCCTGAGCTAACTGATCACGGGAGACAATATTTTTGGGTCTGAGCAAAAGTGTTGCAAAAATAAGATATTCGCTCGGAGTCAGTGCCAGAACTTCCCCTTCGATCTCTATTTTTTTACCTGCTTTATCATGAGTGATGGAACGCAATACGGTGATATGATGGTTGATCATCTCGTAGCGTCGTTTGATCAGCGTATCGATTTTCGCAATCAGTTCACGTGGAGAGAACGGTTTAGGGATAAAATCATCGGCTCCTAGTTCATACCCTTTGAGTTTGTTCTCTTCATTCCCCAGTGCACTGACAATAATGATCAGAGTCTCTTTAGACTTTCGGCGTAACTGAGTACATACTTCATAACCGTCGATAAGGGGGATCATAATATCAATCACCGCAATATCAAATACCTCGCGCGTAACTAGAGCTAACGCCTCTTTGCCGTCTTGGGCAATCATTACCTCATAACGCTCAGGATCGATACGGTTACAAATGAGACGGACGATTTCCTCTTCATCTTCGACGATTAAAATCGTGTTTTTCATCGTTTAAAAGGTCTCTTGATACCCGCTAAAGAGGTAATCGTTCCCACTAACAGCACTATGACAGGCAACACACTCCGCAGAGCCGTTCGCGTACGGTACATAAGTGTCTCCTTTTTTCACAAATCGGGCATATCCCCAGTGATCGCCGTTTTCATTATAGCGTTTTGAATCTTTTACCATATACTCAACCCTCTGAATTTTATCGGCTTCAAGAGCATCCGCAAATGCCCCCATCGGTTTGACACTCCATCCGATTTTGACGATTTTGCTCCCCTCAGGAAGGGGCATTCTCTTGGATTTCAATGCTTTATATGCGATGGGATTTGCCAGCACATAGCGTAGTTCGTTTTTATCGGTACGCCAGTGGGTTGCTACGATTTTATACTCTTGATAACCCTCGATCATTTTAAACGAAAGACCGTTATCGGGCATTTTTATGTCGGGAAGCGAAGCCGCTAGTAAAAGAGAGGAAAAGCTCAAAGCTGTTGTGAAAGTAATAAGTCGTAAAAACATGGAAGCTCCTTGGTTCATTTTCACCATCATAGAGTCTCTTTCTCAAGATTGGATGAAGATAGTTCTAGAGCTAAAAATACATAACAGTTTTTTATCAACTGAAAGCTTCCATATTATGGACAGAGACGTTTCGCTCTTCTATGTGTTTGATACCACTCTTTTGGTAAAATCATTCCTTAACAATTTTATTCTAAATTACAAATGGGGGTAAATTTTCAAATTCAACATAAAGATTTTCTATTTCAGATAAGTCTTCCATAAGGCTTTTATCTCCCATTTTGTATGCCAAATACTCTGGAAAACCATATTTTCCCTTAAAAATTTGTCTTTGGGGTATTAAGATCCAAACACAGCCATTTGGAAATTCACTAGTCAAAGTATTATTAAATTTATTAAACTCATCTGTAATGGTTAAAATTATTGGATTTTTATTGCCCGATATATAGAGTAGCAACAATAATTTATTGTCTATTGGAAATAAAACAATAGTATGCCCACCCTTCCAAGCTATAATTTCAGACACCTGTTTTAATGGATTATTTTGATCTGAAAAAAAACTAGACATTTGATGCTGATAATTTTCCAATTTAGTGTGATCTTCTTCCCAAATAACTTTTCTTAGCATTTGAGCGTAACTAGACCTATAATAATCGTCCCCAAATAAATTACATCCAAGTGCTAATGCAACTTTTGATAAAAATCTTATCTCAAATCCAAGCTGAATAACAATCTGATTTTTTTGTTCGTCATTAGCAATTGCTAAAATATTTTTAATTATTTCATTTTCTTTATCACTCGCTACATCCAATAAATCATTTTCATTTTGAATATTTATATTTACACTGTATCGTTTTGCATATTTGAAATGTTCTTTGAAAGAGAAAAGTAACTTTTTTATCCAAACCAAATTATTCGTTGAAGAAACAAGATATGCTTCGCCTGCTCGCCTTTTATCCTTTTGACCTATTGGATTGCCTCCAGCAAAAGCATTAAATTTATCTGAATAATTATTGTGAAAATGATATACACGCCCACCCCCTTGCCATAGCCAATAATCACAATATGTATATTCGGGATGCTTAATGTGTTCATTTAGCCCCAAATAAATAAACGGTATCGTATATTTAGGATTCTCTAAATCGATGTAGCCTAAAAAATCCATTGATGTTGAATTTTTAATAAAAAAATTCTTTAGAAAGAGTCCATCAGCACCCAGTCCTAATTTATTATTACATTCTCTACATACATTTCTAGTTTTAAAAAAATTATCCGTTATTACCTTCCCACCTAAAGCAGAAGGAAAAATATGTTCTAATGAAAATTCTATACTATCTTTTAGTGTGTTGCAATAAATACATTTATAATTACTGTCACTCATTTATGACCCTTAGATTTTTTTAATTTTATTATCTCTATGTGTTTTTAGGGCTAGGAAGCAGTAAAAACAACTTCACAATACACAACAAATTATGTACATCGATTAAAAGTTATTATAGCGCATGAGCCTAATTTAAAATGATTTTTTGTATTTATTACTCATACTTTTCATGTATCAATCTCAAAAAACTGACAGATATCGACATCAAGAGCGATGGAGATTTGATAGAGTTGTTGGATATTGAAGTGCTTGCGTTTGCCAATTTCTGCAAGTGATATGATAGTTGTGGTGCTATGTCCTATCTCGTGCGATAAGTCCAACTGCGTGAACCCTTTTTCTTCCCGATATTTCTTAACATTTTGCCCGATTTTGAAATGCAGTTCTTCGATAGGGAGTGTTTTTCGAGACGACATACAAGTAACTTCCCACTGGACTTTAGATTGTTCTAAGTTTATAGCAGTTACTATCATCAATCAACTTCCTATAGGACTTACAATGAAAGTGTCATGTATTTATTTCGCGGGTATTTTATTTCTTTTAACAGGGTGCGGCGAAGAAGCTAAAACGATAGAGTATTATGAAACTCACATCGATGAAGCTAAAGCGATGAAAGAAGAGTGCAAGATCAAAGAAAAAAATGGAGCTTTTGACGGTCAAAATCCATTAGCGGCTACGGGCGAATTATTGAGTTGTCAAAACGCAATGCACGTGGTAATGAGAATTAAGCACCGTCCGACACTTGGCGACGAACCAGTACAAAAAACGTGGTAATTGAAAAATGTTAGCTTTTTTAGGTGGTGGATTATTTGCGTATTTTATAGTAAGCGCAATTTTTCTAATTTCTTTATACGCTATAGTGTTTGTCATTTTAGTAGTGCTTGATCTCTACGCTTGGCTTATCAAATCTACAAAAAAGGCTAAATAGTGAAAAAACCTTCTATTGCACGTAATCAACTTCCTACATTTCTGAAAACCTATAGTCAAATACAAAACTATTTACAGCTCCCGATTGATTTACTTCAAAAAGTGGGGGATGATGAGCAAGCATCTGTTTTGATTGGGATGCAAAAAAATTATACCAATAAAATTTTTGATTACCTTCGTGAAAATAACTTGCAAGAAATAAAAATAAATGTCAGTTCAACCACACAAAGAACTTACTCTCTTACCCGTTAAATGATGTCCATCAACTCACCTGCGTCGTTACGAATATCCTTCATAAGTTTTTCGATTTCATTTACCAGTGCGTCAATATCTTTATAAGTGCGTTCACCACTAAAATCATCTTTGTACTCTCCATTACGCATTAGCCACATCTTGAATAATCCGCCAACCTTACCCAAATCACCATTGACTCTTAAAAGAGCCGTTACCGCTTGTCTATCAACCATACTTTTGACGGGATAATTCATTGCTAAATTTCTTAAATAGGTGGAAGTATTTAGGCTATGGGATTGGGCTTTATCATTGATAATTTTATACTCATTTGCATTGACTTTTATAGTGATTGTTTTTAATCTTTTGGTGTCAATATCAAGAAGTTTACGCTTTGACATTTCTATTCCTTTTTACCGTTGAGCAACATAGTTGCGAATAAGTGTCAGGATGTAAAGTTTACTGTTTCGTTTACGAAAAAGTACAACCTTTACCTATCTTGCCATCTCTTTGTTGTGTATTATTCCTGATTACCGCTTACTCTTTTTAAAAAGAGCTCTTTCGGTGTTAATTTAGCTCAAAATAGGTGCTTTTTAACTTGAATTGGTAAGGGATAATCACTGATTGTTCCTTATTATGATTGATTATAGTGTATTATTCCTTACTTTGTTAAAATTTGGGGATAAAATGGCTTTACGAAAAGGTGACGCACAAATTGAGTTCTTTGCAATGCTCCCGATAATGAGAGATATGTACGAAAAAAAAGGAATTGTTGTTGCAAAAAGAATGTACGAGATTTTAAAAAATGAGGGTAGGATTTCTATGGGGTATATGCAATTCTCAACCCATTTTAAAAGAAATTTAAAACCTCAAAAAGAGCAATTTGAGACGGCAAAAAAAGAACCTAAAAAGACTCAAAAAAATGTTGAAGATTTGACCGTTCCCGAAATAATAAAATTGGTTGAAGAGGGTAAATTATCCAATGAAACAATTACGGAATTAGTGGATAGTGGCAAAATTGAGGATTGGGATTTACCACGCAATCACAAACTCTATATGCCAAGGAGAAGAAAAGATCCAATCATCAAACCTTGGGTTCATGACGCTGGTGTCCCGATAGGTGGGAGAATTATGAATTCTGATGGAACGGTTACAATTCGAGAAAAATAAATATTAAAAAATAGCCGTAAAAAGTGCAGAAACAGCCCTAGAAACATTTTTTAGCAAAATTACGAGGAAATCTCCAGATTAGATGTGAAAATAGCGTGTAGAGTCTGTGAGAGTCAAAACGAGGAGGAATAGAGCGATGATAGAATTTTTGATTGTTGGAATTTTGTTCGTTATTTTTGTCATCGTAAACCCGTCGTTTAGAAAAGCTGTTGAGGACTTCTTCTAAAGCTTCGTTCCAAAAAATCAAGATATTAGCTCTTCTTGATTTATTCCTTCAATAAAATCGAAAATATTATCGTAGCCGTTTTCTCGCATAAAAGCATGAAGTTTCTCTCCCTCTTCCCGTTTTTTCCGATGAGCTACGATCCACGGTTTTTCATGGACTGTATTCATACGAACCAGTCGAGCGCGAATATTGTTAATCGTCCGTCCTTTTCCTGAGAGGACTTCTTGAATCAGTGTATTTCGATATTTTTCAAAGTCCCCGCCCAACTCTATAGCCATCTTCTCAACCTCTTGGATCACAATTTCCCGCGCCAATCCATCGATGTGTTCGGGTAGTTTTTCATAGGGATCAACCGTTGTAACGATCTCATAATTTATCCCCCTATCTTCCTCCGAAGAAGATGAAGTATTTTTAAGAGTTGAGTATTGTTTAGAGTTAGTATTTATATGTGTCATAGTTTTACCGCTACGGTTAGAACCCGCAACGGTTTTTTGCCGACACGGTAAATTTTTCTCATACCTATCCTCTAAATCTCGATGATCGTGGCTTTTGCTAGGAAAGATAGAGAAAATTTTTGCACCAAATGTTCCATCGGATGATCGTTCTTGCCCCACATCATCAATCCACCCCGCTTTATGTAACTCGACCACAATTTTACGGAGTGTCGGGGTAGATATTTGGAGAGCTTTTGCAATATCTCGCATATAAAATTCCCATGAATCAGGTTTGACCGCTAAATAGCAAAACAAGGCGCGTGCGGTCGCCGAAAGTGTCCGATCTTCTATGAGCGCATTGGGGATTTGTGAAAACTCGCTTTTTAGATGATTTCGCAGATAGTTTTTAGCCATTGTATACCCCCAAAGAAAGAGCGATATAATGTCTCATGCTGATTGTACACGGCTCAATACAAACGCATTAAGCTCCGTTTTTGACCACACAGTAACCCTCTCGGAAAGTTTGATCGCTTTGAGCTTTCCTTGTTTTGTATAAAGCCAAATAGTCGATGTGCCGACACCTAAATATTCTGCCGCCTGTTTGTCTCGTAGATATTCCATGTGTAACCTTTAACTATAGATTACTTAGCGCTAAGTTGATGGGAATTATTGCTTATTGAAGGAAAAGTAGAAATGATGCGAAATCTACACTTGGCAACTACTGAAGTGCTGATTTCGTTTAAATAATTTTTAAGCTTCTTGAATTCCTGACAAAAACTCGTCAAATTCACTCCCCATTATTCGTTCTGCAAGGGCAAGAAGATCGTCATAGGTTGTGGTGCTCATTTTTTTATACTTGACGTTATTGTTACAATATTCCTCAATTTCTATTTCGGAACATCCAGTATTATCTGCGATATATTGTTTTCGTGCTACCTCTCGTTGAATACTATGCCAATAGGAGTTAATCTCTCTTTTAGCATATTCTTTACCCTCTCCAAGCCGTACACAATCATAAATAAATAACGCGTCTGCAAAACGATAGGCGAAAGGCTTGTTAGCATTAACTTTGAAAATATTATATTCTTCTATTGTCTTGTATATTTTCAATTTTCTCGGCGGCTCAACCCCAAGGGCTTCATCTAAAGGTTTCATATGATGAATATCATTTTGAAATGCATCGAATATTGCATCAACTAGAAGATATGCTTCTTCTCTTGGCTTTGTTGGATCAATAGCCATTAACATATTAGCATTCCAATTTGAAGATCTTTTTTTAGGTCGGATCATAGGCATATTAAAGGATTTTTTATTCAAATTAAAATTTTTACCGTATAGTTTTTCTAGGAGTTCAAGCATAGGTTCAAGCTTGTATTGCTTTGGCGGGTCAAAAGCAGGATATGTTTGATTGAACCCATCAGGGTCTATCACTGAAAGTTCGCCATTGTGGGTTATATCGCATACATCACCAGCACCAATATCATGTAATATATCAGCTAATGGGTATTCTACGCAAAAGTATTGATTAAACTGATAGATACTGTCCTTTTCCATTGCCTCATACAAACCAAATTTGTCTCCAGCTCGACTTTCCTTTTCGAAATTTCTGAATAGTTGCCTATTATCAATTATCTCAAAAATACTTGAACGAACACTAGTGTATTGACGCATCATTCGTTCTTCTATAAGTTCATAAATTAATTGACTATCATCAATTACTGTTTTTTTATTTTTTCTTTTACTATCAAAATAAATTTGTGTTGCATTACATCGCTCTTCAAACATGAGGTAAATAACTGCATTGCGCTTTAAGCGTCTTTTCTTCATTTCATCCCCTTGGTTGTGTCCAAAAAGTCTGCCCACCATTGTAAAAGTTCTCGCATTTGCTCAGTGTAATCGGCTTTGTGGGTATAGGCTCTGACGGCTTGATTGGCTTCTTGATGGTCGAGCACTTTTTCCATTACCTCAAAACTAGCCCCGTGCTCCCGTGCGTAAGTTTCACATAGTGACCGATAAGTACCTCTAAAACTATGAATCGTTTGCTTACGACCATTAATTTCATCATTAAATCCCATTGAGCGCAATGCTTTATTTGGGCTTTCTTTATCCATGTGTACCAATGGTTTGCTGATACCATGAAACACCCATTCCCCCCAACCCGTAAGCTCCTTGATTTCTTGCAAGATAGCTATTGCTTGACGAGGAAGTGGCAATATAAAATCAGGTAGCTTTTTATCTTTTACTTTCATTTTTGATCGCGGTATCGTGAGGGTGGCTTTGTCTAAATCGATGTATGACCATTTTAATTCAGATAAGTTTTCGGCACGTAATGGAATGATTGATGTGAATCGTAAAGCGTTGCGGATAATAATACCGCTATAGCTGTCTAGCGCGCGCAACAATTCCCCTAATATTTTTTCATCGGTAATTTTTGCATAGTGATTTTTTACTTGCTTTTTTAAGGCATCTTTTTTGCTGATATTGGTGGTGATGTTGAATGAAGCGTGTCCGTGACTGATTGCATAAAGCCATAAGCGGTTACAGTCGGTGAAGAGGCGACGTGCGGTTTCTGCCGCTGTTTTTTCTTTTTCGTTTATAATGCGTAACAGTTCGCCATGAGTGATTGAGCCGATATGTTTTGAGGAGACAATGACGTGCTGTTTGTCATATTCGCATAGGTAAGGGAAAATATCACGCTCAAATGCCCGACGACGTTTTGTCATTGTTGTTTCATCATTAGTAAGCGTATCTAACCAACCGTACGTTATAAGGTGGAATTGACCGCTTTTTAGAGCTTCATTTTCAATTTTTTGAACTTCAATATTGGTTTTGATTTCTTTGCGCTCTGCTGATGGATCTATCCCCTTGGCTATATCTTTTTTATGTTCATCTCGTTTGGCTCGTGCTTCGAGTAGCGAAGTGGTAGGATAGGTTCCTAGTGAAAGCAATTTTTCTTTACCCTCAAAGTTGTATTTGAGTCGCCATAATTTACCGCCGTTTGTTTTGACCAACATAAACAGCCCTCCACCATCAAAAAGCTTGTAGTCTTTGTCGGTTGGTTTTGCCTTTTTAATCTCGGTATCGGTTAGGGGTATTGCTTTGCGTGCCATAGGGGTATCCTCTGATTTTAGGGGTATCTTTTTAGAGGAATATGTACCCCTAAAGCAATGTACCCCCAATCGTACCCCTAAAAATCTTAATTGTTATTGAACTGGCTTAATGGGTGCTAGAGGCTAAAAGGTGGTAAATGTGCCTATTTTGTGTGGTTTTATGAGTGTTTATTGAAGGTTATTAGAGGGGGTTAAAACGTACCGTGGTGGACCCTATCGGGATCGAACCGACGACCTCTTCGCTGCCAGCGAAGCGCTCTCCCAGCTGAGCTAAGGGCCCTTTTTCGTTAGAAATAGAGATCGAGATTATACGGTGTGCGCTCTTAAATGTCAATGCGAACAAAAGCAGTAAAGTTTTACAGCATCGTGCCGATATAGAGAACATGAAAAAGTTAGCCCTAATTTTACTATGCGGTGTCGCAAGCATGGCGTTGAGCGCGGAAGAATATACGATCCAAACGATCAGTGCTCTCAAAGAGAGCTCGATTACTCCCGCTTTTGAACAAAAGATCAAAAAGACCGGAATCCCTTATATTAAAAAAACAGAGGGTGATCGCCATGTTGTGCTATTGGGCAAATACAATAAAACTGCCGAGACGAAGCATGATGTTAAAAAAGTAAGAACCATGGTAACACATGATGCGTTTGTCCGGCCGATGGATAGAGCTACTGTAGCTACGGCAGGGAAGCCTGAGGTGCATGTAGAAGCGGTTTCTCATACTGCTCAGACTACTCCGGTTGTTGCCCCAGCTACGGCTCCTATAGCCGTAGCAACAACGCCTACTGTAGCATCTGTTGCCGCAACGGTAGAGAAAAAAGAAGAGTGTGCACCGCATCTAACTGCTGCACCGAGTGAAACGGTCGTTATTTACGATCGTAATGCCATGCGGAAGAATGATATTTCTGAGGCCATTGAATTTTATAAAACGTCACCGTATCACTCTTTTCGACCGGTAGCCTTACAGCGTTAAGGTTGACGTTCGGTCGCACTGTAGAGACAGTCGAGGTCGATATGGTGTATCTTTTTTGCTTCCGCATGAAGCGATTCGAGCAATTCTGCCGCATTTTCTCCATTCGATGGATAGCATACTGCTGCAGAGGGAATCGGAGTCGCGAACACCTCTTCAATCATCCGTTTAACAATTCCGGTACCAAACCGATCGGTGTAAGGCATGACAAAAAAGTAGTATTGCTCATAATGGATGATCGAATCCGAAGTGCGTAATAAACTTGGAAGGTTTGTGTCAATCGAGGATTGGCTTGTTCCGGAAAAATCACAAAACAAAATGGTAAAACTTTCTGAACGGTTTTCATCGAGTCGATTTGAAATCCCGATATTAAGCTCTATCAATGATGAAAAATTATAAAACGAAAACATCACCCCTGCCATTTTGACTCCTCAAAAAAAATGTCTATGTAGTATAGCGTTAATTTTGTCAAACTAATACGTATTTAAAATATGGAAGAGTAGACTGCTTAAAATGAAGAGGAGTAGCTTGTTATGGTGACTGATCAGATTAAAAGTCTTCCCCCCCTTCCTAGTTCAATCTTGCGTATTCAGGAATTGTGCATGATGGATGAGGTTGAGATGACAGATCTTATTCAAGTGATTGAATCCGATCCGATGCTTACTGCGGATATTTTAAAATCGGTTAATTCACCGTTGTATGGAATGAGTAAGGAGATAACTTCTGTTCGCCAAGCGGTCATGCTTTTTGGGATTTTGATGGTGCGTGGATTTGCGGCAGCTACCAGTATTAAAAAAACGGTTTCAAGTGATTTGAGTCCGTATGCAATAACGATTGATCGCTTAAGTGAAACATCAATACTCCAATCAGCGCTTGTCCGAGAATGGTATGGTGCTGTTGACAAGACAATGGTTCCCTTGTTGGCAAGTGGAGCGTTTTTGATGGAGCTGGGCAAACTGGTTACGTCGCAAAACTTGATTTCTTCGGGAGAATCGGAACGGTTTCGCTCAGAAGTAGAGCAGGGTGGTTCAATTATTGAGCTTGAAAAGTTGTACCTTGGAATGAGCAGTTATGATACTGCGGCATTGATGTTTGAACATTGGAATTTTGAACCGGGATTGGTGGAAATGCTGCGAAATATTTCGGAGACATCAATACACCCTTATGGGCAGGTCTTGTATGTGCTGCAAGAAGCAATCTCTGTGCGAGAGGGGCTGAGTGAGAAATCACTTCGCAGTGCTATAGACGCTTCCGAGAGGATGGGGCTTGATTCCAAGGCTTTGGAAGATGCTCTGCAGAGCGTGAAAGCTACCTCTAATCTGTAAATGCTACAGCGGAAGATCGAAGAAATACGCTAATCCGTAATAGACACTGTACAAACCGTATATGAGGATTGCCAAGGCAGCGATTCGGTTCATCGTTTGGCGAAAGGCGATCTCTTTGAAAAAGCTAACCGATTGACCGAGGGCTAAGAGTGTCGGAACGGTAGCGAGACCAAACGCCGCCATAATGAGCCCTCCATTGAGTATGGATGCCGAAGCGGCCGCTTTAGCGGCAAAGAAGAAAACGAATCCGCAGGGAAAAAAGCCGTTCATTACTCCAAGGGCAAAGAAACTCCCGATGCTTTTACTCTTGATAAGGCGGGAAAAGAGAGTTTTAAAGAGTGAAAAATTGGAGAAAGAGTGTTCCAGTGCGTGAAGTAAGGATGAGAGTCCGAACATCCCCAGTGCGGTGATGATCATCAATATCCCCGCCAGAATAAATAAAGCTCCGTGGAATTGCATATTGATTAAAAACAGCGAACCGATGGCACCGAAAACCATCCCTAAAATGATGTAGGAGCTGACGCGACCGATATTGTAAGCACCGTGGCGGATAAATTGTGCGCTACGGCTCATACTGGAGTCTATTTTCGTGGAGCTATAGGCAACGATAAACCCGCCGCACATACCGATACAGTGACCAAAACTACCTGCAAATGCGATGGTGATTATCGCCCACCATTCAATCGTACCCATACGGCTCCTTAACACTCTTTTAACAAAGATATGAAACAATAGCATGAAATCATTTAAAAGGGTTCGTCAATGAAAAAAGTTTTACTTGTCATGGTGGCATTGGTATCGTTTGCAAGTGCCGATCAACTTGTTAATCTAAAAATTGAGGGGATGATGTGTCCGGCATGCGTTAAAAATGTCAAAGGATCGCTCAATGATGTCAAAGGGGTTAAAGAATCCACGATTTATCTCAAAGAGGGGAAAGCGGAAGTGAAAGCCGCTGAGGGCACAAAAGCCGAAGCAATGTGCGATGCTGTTAAAAAAGCGGGTTACGGCTGTGCTGTAAGCAAATAGATTAAATAAAATACTTAGCTGCATCTTTGCGGCTAAGGTCACAGACGGTTGTAATTTTTTCTTCTCCGATATTGAGCGTTTGCTCCCCTGCAAAATCCTGCTTGCAATACGCCAATACAAGTTTGGCCGCCAATGTTTTGTCACTATCACTCGCATTTGCGGAAATGAGTGAATGGGGACCGAAGAGATCGGTATCGATATGAATATATTTATGATTTTCTATCCCCTCCAAAACGGCATTATCGTCCGCGTCTCGTCCGATGATCAGTTTCGCCCCCTCAGGAAGACGAAGCTGGCGACCGTATTTTAGGGTTGGGATATCAGCGACTTCGAACGTATCGTGAGCGATAAAATCTCGAATTTTTCGGGAAAAATGCTCATCCGTGAGGAGACATCCCCCTCCCGGTGCTTCGTAATCTTTGAGCTCAAACTTCTGTGCAAGTTCCATCTGCCGGTCACGGTTGCGTCCGACGATGTTTTCGAGTTTGTCACGATCTATCCACCCTTCCAATTCGGCAATAGTCGGTTCCAGCGATTGTGCGCTCAGAGGACGCAATAGCAGCCCGCCGCAGTTGCTGAGGTTAAGCACTTTATCGAGCGATTCGCGATTTTGGCTCATCGGGCGTTGCCCCAATACTTCGCCGCTGATCAGAAAGCTCGCCCCCCACTCTTCCATAAGGCGTTTGGCGACTTCGAACATTTTGGCGTGGCAGTCGATGCAGGGGTTGAAGTTTTTGCCGTAACCGTATTTCGGTGAGAACAGTACCTCTTGGATGTACTCGTCCCGGATATCGACACTTCGAAACTCTGCGCCCACTTGCGCACACATATTTTTCATATGGGTAAGACGGTCTTTGGTGGAGCCGAATCCTGTATTGATGTTACAGGCGATGACCTCGATCCCCTGATCGATGATAAGTTTCATAGCGAGCGTGGAGTCGAGTCCGCCGCTAAAGAGCGCGATGGCTTTCATAGAATAGTCCTTTTAAGTAAGCGGTACTAATTCGCCTTTTCTAAGGCGTGCTATCTTGTCACGCATTTGACGAATTAAATACGATTTTTGTTCGAATGATACCGTATTTTGAGCATTGATTTTTTTGAGTTCTCGGGTGTAGTGGTGCTCTAAAAAGGTTAAAAGGGCTTTTTTGATCCCTTCGTCCCCTTCAAATATTCGTATAGCATTATTCATCATCAGTGCATTAAGGCGGGGGTTATTGCGTTCCCCGCGAATAGCGGCTTCAAATTCGAGTGCATGATGCCGAAACATAGCCGAATCGATAAAATCGAGGAGCGAATTGATGATGTGATTGTGTTCTAAAATGGTTTTGATAAACCCAAGCTCTTCCGTATCTTCATTGGTGGAGAACGAAATGGGTTTGGACTGTGTACTCTGGGTATGACCAATACGGATAAGTGCGGGAGAGACCCCTAGTTTGGAAGCGATATAGGGGCGATACTCTTCTTGAAGCAACGGAGAGAGCGATTTTAAAAAGGCGATACTTTCATGCAGCGCCGTTTCTTTGGCTTTCGGATCTTGCAGATCGTAAGCGCTAATCATTTCCGTGATGACAAATTCGATAAACGCAATTGGTCGGTGCAGAAGGGTGTTCAGCTCTTCTATAAGCCCCTCTTTGATCATATCGGCAGGGTCTTTTCCCCCTTCAAAAAGTATTACTCCGCCGTCAAATCCTGAGGTGCTGAGAAGTTTTGCCGCCTTGAACGCAGCGGCACGTCCCGCTTTGTCTCCGTCATACGCGACAAAAACTTTGGGTTCCCCCTTGCGCAGCAGCGGAAGATGTTCAGCGGTAAGTGCCGTTCCCAAGGTAGCGACGGCATGAGTGAATCCCGCCTGATGGAGCATCACGACATCCAAATACCCCTCGGTAACGATGATCTCTCGACGGCGATAGATTGCCTCACGGGCGAGATGGTAGGCATAGAGGAGGCGCGATTTGTTAAAAATGGCACTTTGGGACGAATTGACGTACTTTGCCTGATGTCCCGTGATGGTGCGTCCTCCGAATCCGACGATGGCACCGCTCGTGGAATGGATCGGAAAGGTAATTCGCTCAATAAAGCGGGCGAAGAGTCGTCCTTCCTCCCCTCTTCCAATAGCCCCTTGTTCAATCGCATCGGCGGAAGAGAGGCGGTGTTGTTCCAAAAAGCGGAGCGTTTCAGGTGACGTGGGTGCGTACCCTATTCCGAACCGTTCAATACTGGACGCATAAATACCCCGATCGTGCAGATAGTTCATCGCATCGCGTTTTTCCTCGAGAAGCTTTTGATACCAATCATTGAGGGTTTCGAGGAGATTGGAGCGTTTTTTTGGTTGAGCGTTATCGGTGTAATGGAGGACAAAATTGACCGATCCTGCGAGCTTCTCAATCGCTTCGGGGTAACTGAGTTTTTCGTATTCCATGACGAAGTTAATAGAATCACCTCCCGCCCCGCATCCGAAACAGTGGTACTTTTGACGGCTTGGATTAACGGTGAAGCTGGGAGATTTCTCATCGTGAAACGGGCAGGGGGCTTTGAAGCTGCTTCCTGCACGCTTTAGCTCAATGTAGGAGCCTACGACATCGACAATGTCAAGTCTGGCTTTTAGAGCCTCGATGGAGTCTTGGGTAATCATAAAGACATTTTATCTAATGTGTCTTGAATTGTCCCAATTGAGCATCAAGCGCATTTGCCGAAGAGGCGATTGCCTGGACGATGGCGGAGAGTTTCTGCATTGAGGTATCGTTTGCTGCCGTTATCGATCCCAGAGTGTTAATCTGGGAAAGCATATCATGAATATGGTGTGCAATGGTATGGGAATTAGTGACACTTTGGGTAGTCAGAGCGTTGGTTTTTTCCATGGCCAAAACGGTTTGGTTGATAGTAAGATCAACCCGTTCAGATATGGTTGAAACATTGCGCATAGAATCGGTGTTTTGGTGCATTTGATCGGTAGCATCGGAGATGCTTTGGACGATAATATTGATAGTGGCATTGATCTCTACAAGGCTGTGCTGAGTTTTTTCGGCAAGTTTACGCACCTCATCCGCTACGACGGCAAATCCACGACCGTGTTCACCTGCTCTTGCCGCTTCGATGGCAGCATTGAGCGCGAGCAAATTGGTTTGATCGGCGATATCTCCGATGACAGAGAGTACCCGTTTGACTTGAGAAGCTTCACCGTTTAAGAGGTTGAGTTTTTCTTCCAATTCAGCTTCCAATTGAGTACTCTGCGAAATGGTTACAAGCAATGTAGAGAGTTCTTGACGTCCGCTGTGCAGCTGTTCCAAAGCGCCGCTCATCGTCTCTAGCGTATTGGATAAACTCTCTACCCCCTCATGGGCAATAATCTCGATCGATCGCGCTTGTTCTGAAGCGCTATGGGTGATGGTATCGCCTTGATGTGCCCGTTCTTTTACCTCTGTGCTAATGCTATCAAGATCATAAGCTGCGGAGAGATTCGCTGTCGCGATTGTTTTGGAATGGGATATTGCCTGTTCCATTTCGGCAACAAAGCGGTTTAGGCTGTTCATCATTGTACCGGTCTCATCACGGGTAAAACCGCAAAACTCTTTGGTGAGATTGAAAAGATCGGTCTTAAGATTATCGGTGAGACTTTTTACGGGGCGGGTTACTTGGGTGATGAGGAGCGTCATATTAAGGGCAGAGATAGCAATTCCGATAAGGGCGACAGTGATGTTTTTAGTTAAAAGGGTTGATAAATCAAGATGAGGTACCGCATAGAGCAAAATAGCGTTAAGCAAAACAAGTAATACAATATTTCCAAGAATCGTTGTAAAGATAGCAAGCACCATTTTTTTGCCAAAAGAGATAAAGGGATATCTTTCACTTAACGGAACAACAGTTGCCCACTCTTCGAGACGAATAACAAACAAAATGAATACCGGAATAATAAAGAGCAACAGTAAGGGCAATACCGCAAATTCAGCAAGAGCGAATCGTTCGATGGCGATAAACGATTTTCCAGACAGTACCACGGCAGGGCCTAAAAGGGTGTAGAGCATTTCTCCGATTAAAAACCAATAGGGGAGCCGTGAGATGATAGCGGCAGCTTCTTCATGATTGCGTAATGTATGCATCAGAGATTCAAGTTTGGCAAGAGTACGGCTAAATCCAATAATCATGACAGTAGTAGCTACCACCATATACAGAGCCATTGGAATTGAAAACAGTATCGAGAAAAGTTCATCAATCGTGAACAGGCGTGAAAAGAAAAGTAAAAAAATCCAAACAATGGGAGGAATCATCATTCCGACAAATACTAACCCCATCAAGGTTTTTCGTGGATGCATATATTTCCTCTTTTTAGGTATTGTTAAATAATGATAACTAACAAAGGGTTGAAAAGTACCTTAAATCTGAAAAATATGGTAGAATACGGTTTCAAAAATTTTAAATAGAAAGTAGGTGATGTGAATGCCTGGTATCGTTCTTAGACAAGATGATAACTTTGATGCTGCTTACCGCCGTTTCAAGAAACAAACAGATCGTAATCTGATTGTTACTGAAGCTCGTGCTCGTCGTAACCATGTTACAGAGACTGAAAAACGTAAACAGTTCAAAATCAGCGCTCGCAAAAAGATGTTAAAACGTTTGTATATGATGCGACGTTACGAATCTCGCCTGTAATCTCTTGCGCTTCGGCGCTTGAGTTACACCCTCTCCCCTCTCAACTTTTTCCCTTTGTAACAAAACCTTTACTAACCCTATGATAAACTTAGTGTAATAATTTCTGCACAAGGCTATTCTATGCTCTTTAGCGCACCTCTTAAAAATAATTCCAAAAAAATCATGTTGTTAGGCTCCGGTGAGCTCGGAAAAGAAGTGGCGATTGAGGCACAGCGTCTCGGGATCGAAGTGGTCGCAGTCGATCGCTATAAACATGCTCCGGCACATCTCGTCGCTAACCGTTCTCATGTGGTAAATATGCAAGACAAAGAAGCGGTCTTAAAAATAATCCGTAAAGAGAAACCCGATTATATCCTTCCAGAAATCGAAGCGATCAGTATAGAGGCTCTGTTTGCAGCAGAAGCGGAAGGGTTCTGTGTTATCCCCAATGCCGAAGCGGTCAATAAAACCATGAATCGTAAAAATATTCGTCGTTTTGCCGCCGAAGAGTTGGGACTTAAAACAAGCCGTTATCATTTCGTAAGTACCTATGAAGATATGTGTTATGCCGCGGAAGATGTCGGTTTCCCCTGCGTTATTAAACCGGTGATGAGCTCTTCAGGGCACGGACAGAGTATCGCTCACAGTCCATTTGATCTCGAACAATCATGGGAAATTGCCAAAGAGGCACGCGGCGATGCAAGCGAGCTGATTGTTGAGGAGTTTATCCGTTTTGATTATGAGATTACATTGTTAACCGCTCGCAATGGAGTGGAGACCGTATTTTGTGAGCCTATCGGACATATCCAAAAAGACGGCGATTATATTTACAGCTGGCAGCCAATGGAGATGTCCAAAAAAGCGCTTAAACGTTCTCAGAAAATAGCGAAAGCGATTACCGACGGTTTGGGCGGTAAAGGGTTGTTCGGGGTAGAGCTATTTGTAGCAGGCGATGAGGTCTATTTCAGTGAAGTGAGCCCAAGACCTCATGATACGGGGATGGTGACGCTCATCACTCAAAGCCAAAGCGAATTTGCCCTTCATGTACGTGCGGTACTTGGACTTCCTCTTGGATTTACGTTTTACGGTGACGGTGCGAGTGCGGCGTTCAAATCGACTGTTGAATCGGATGAACCGGTGATCGATGTGGCGGATGAGCTTTTTGATGATAACAGTTTTGTCCGTGTATTCGGTAAGCCTGAAGCCCATGTCGGACGTCGTATGGCGGTTGTTCTTGTATTTGATAAAGTGAAAAAAGCGATGAAAAAAGCGAAAAAATTGATTAAAAAGATTCAAGACGCATGAATATCGTAATATTGGATGCACTAACGTACGGTGATACAGCGTTAGCAGGCTTTGATGCATTGGGTGCGGTTAGCGTATACTCTACAACTTCTGTCGAAGAGACGGCGGAGCGTGTTCGTGATACAGAGGTGATTGTTACGAACAAAGTGGTGATTAACGATGCCGTGATGGAATCAGCCCCGAATCTCAAACTCATCTGTGTGGCGGCGACGGGGATGAATAATATTGATCATGAAGCGGCGGCACATCGCGGGATTACCGTCAAAAATGTGGCAGGTTATTCGACCGATGCCGTTGTTCAACATACATTTTCGATGTTGTTTTACCTGATGGGTCACAGCCGATACTATGACGAATACGTTAAAAGCGGCGAGTGGCAGCGTGAAGCGGTATTTGCCCATATCGGCCCCTCATTCAGCGAATTGCGCGGTAAGACATGGGGAATTATCGGACTGGGTGAAATCGGCCGCAGTGTGGCAAAAATCGCGTCAGCTTTCGGTGCAAATGTCTGTTATTACTCTACGTCTGGCAAGAACGAGAACAGCGATTTTGAGAAAACGACACTCAGCCGTTTGATCGAAAACAGTGATATTGTCTCCATCCACGCACCGCTTAATACATCCACTGAAAATCTGATTTCCCATTCAGAATTGCTGCAGATGAAAGACGGTGCGGTATTACTCAATCTCGGTCGCGGTGGAATTGTTGATGAGGATGCCCTTTCGGTTATCATCGATGTCAAACCGATTTTCGTCGGGCTGGATGTGTTGGTACGTGAGCCGATGAAAACACCTCACCCTCTGTTAGCGGTAAAACATCCGGAACGTCTCTATATCACTCCCCATATTGCGTGGACATCGCGTGAAGCACGAGAGCGCTTGATCGCTTCTACGATCGAAAATATTAAAACATTTGTAACAGCGTAGGCAAAATCAGCGCGATCCCCAAAAATACGACAGAGGTCGTAAACACTTCCACCGTCACGGTGCGGGGTGAGCAGTTATAGAGTGACGCAAGATTGACGTTAGCAACCGCTAGCGGGACAAGCAACTCCAAAAACAAAATTCCCTTCACGGTACTATCCATTTCTACCAATCCTAACACGAAAAATGCAATTATCGGGATCAGGATAAATTTTGTTCCATTGACCCAAGCGGTAAGCCGCAGATTGATTTCCCCCAGCTTAATACCGTAGAGATAAATTCCGAACAATACGAGTTGCATGGTCATCGAGGCGTATGCCCCCATCATCAGTGTTTTATCAACAGCGGGGCTCGGAACATATCCGATGAGGTTCAGTGCGATCGCCACCATAGCCGCCCAAAGGACGGGGAGTTTGAGGATATTGATAAGCGAATCACGGACGCTGAACTCTCCGCGTGAGTAGTAAAATACCCCGATGGTATAGACCACAAAAACATTAACGAGGTTGATGAGGGTGAGATAGGGGACACTCATCTCTCCGAATAATGCAATGCCCAGTGGGATGCCGAGGTTTCCCGTATTGCCGATCAATGCAGCCACCGTAGCGATGGAGCGCTCTTTGGGGTTATGGAAAAGAATTTTGGCGAGGGGAATCATCAGCAACAGCGCTAAGAGAGAGATCCCCAGATAAAGTGAGGGGGCAAAGAGGAGTTCGGTATCGATAGGGCGTTTAAGAAGTCCCCAAAAGGTGAGAAAAATCTGTAAAAAATAGACACTGAGCAGGGTAATCGTACGATCATCGATCTTTTCTTTAAAGGTCCATTTGGCACCGAAACCGACAGCGATAAAGAGGTAGATACCCATAATAGAGAATAAAGTTTGCATAGTTTATTTTATCCAAAAAATTAGTCAATCTTTTTGAGTGAGAGCTAACACTCCATCGGGTAAAATCGCAACAATAAGGAGTCACACTATGGCGAAAGTATTGATTATCGGCAGCGGCGGTGCAGGATTGGTGAGCGCACTGTCCGCTCGTGAGGGCGGTGCAGAGGTTATTGTCGCTTCCAAAACACTTCCCACACGTTCACAAACCTCGATGGCCCAGGGGGGGATGAACGCTGTTTTAGGAAACGAAGACACTGTTTCCGATCATATCGAAGACACTCTGCGCTCAAGTGCAGGGCTGGGAGATGAAAAACGGATCGCCTTTATGTGTGAAAAAGCTCCTGAGGCTGTACGCTGGTGTAACAGCATAGGGCTTCCGTTTAGCCGTGATGAATCGGGTGAAATCGCTCGTAGACGACTCGGCGGTGCCTCAGCTGCGCGTGCGTGTTATGCGCAAGACTATACGGGTCTTAAACTGCTCCATACCCTCTACGACCAATGCCTCAAAGCAGGGATTGAGTTTAAAAACGGCCGATTTTTACTCAACTTGATCGTGGATGAAGTTACTAACCGCGTGTTAGGGGCGACGTTTTTACATATCGAAACGGGTGAAGTAGAAGAGATCCGTGCCGATGCGGTTATCATGGCAACGGGCGGATACGGTGCATTGTATGGCAAACATTCTACGAATTCCGTTCAAGCAACGGGTGACGGTCTGGCGGCGGCGGTACGAGCCGGAGCAAAACTTGCCGACATGGAATTTATCCAATTTCATCCTACTGCCCTTAAAAACTCTTCTATCCTGATCTCCGAGAGTGCTCGCGGTGCGGGAGGGTATCTCTTAAATGCTAACTATGAACGTTTCACCAAAGAGTTGGCACCACGGGATGTGGTAGCGCGTGCAATTGGTGATGAAATGAGTGCGAATGGAGCGGTTTATCTTGATATCCGTCATTTAGGGGAGGATTTTATCAATCATGAACTTCCCCAAGAGCGTAAACTCGCTCAGATTTATGAAGGGATCGATCCCGTGCATGAACTGATTCCGATTAAACCTTCCGCCCATTACAGTATGGGCGGTATTGAAGTCAATGAAGCGTGTATGAGCAGTGTGAACGGATTGTTTGCCGTTGGTGAGTGTGCCAATCATAAAATACACGGAGCAAACCGTTTGGGCGGTAATTCACTGCTTGAGCTAGTGGTGTTTGGTCGTCACTGCGGAGCCAAAGCTGTCGAATACGGTGATCAAAATCCGACGCTTGTAAGTGATAATCCACAATTAGCCAAAGATACAAACTTCGTTCGAGGGGTGATGTATTTCACGAACCAAATTGATTTTTACCAAAAACAGGAGATGCTCGCTAATATCTTCTATAACAATGTGGGGTTAGTGCGTGATGACATGGGGCTCAAAGCGGTGTTGGGGGCAATTCGTCAGATGCAAAAAGAGTTACCGTTTATGGGGCCTCGTGATAAGTCCAAGATGTGCAATACCAATTTGGTCGAATTTATCGAGTTCGGCAATAAAATAGAGCTCTCAGAGATGATCGTCGTAAGCGCTATCAGCCGTGTCGAGAGTCGGGGTGCCCATTATCGTATCGATGCACCTGCACGAAATGATCGAATGTTCGGAGCCCACACAATTACATGGAAAGAGGATGGAGTGCTATGCGCGGATTTTATACAATAGACATGCTGGGTGATGATAAATCGTGGGCTATCGATCAAGATACGGAGAATGAAGGGTGCTGTGAAGACCCTTATGATGACGAAGAAGATGAAGAGCGGGAGTGGTGTGACTGATGGAAATAAAAATAGTACGTGGTAATGAAACACAAATCTATAACGTCGAGTTAGAAAACGTCACACTTCTTAGTGTTTTAAATCACATCAAAACCAAAATCGATCCGACTCTCACCTATTCACATGGGTGCCGCAGCGGTGTGTGTGGAAGCTGCGCTGTTCGGATAAATGGACGTGAGCAGTTGATGTGTGAATACAAACCGAATGATGGTGATGTGATTGAGCCGATCCGAAATAGCCGTGTGATTCGGGACTTGGTGGTCGATACAAGTGCAGTTGAACATTTTAACCGTGTTGCTTCTGCGTGGAGTGAAGGCTCTTCTAAGGAAAAGGTGAGTGAAGAAGAGGCAAGCCGTATAGAGACGCAAAGTGATTGTATTTTGTGCACATCGTGTTACAGTGCATGTCCTGTATATGTTGTAAACCCTGATTTTATCGGTCCGTTTGCACTGACCCGTGTGTGGCGATATGTAAATGATGTACGTGAAGAGAACAGCAATGCAAAAATAGCGAGTATACAAACCAATGGGATTTGGGACTGTACCCTCTGCGGTGAGTGTGTGACTGTTTGTCCTCAAAATATCGCCCCCAAACAAGATATTACGATGCTGCGAATGAAAAGTGCGATGATGGGATATCAAGATCCAAATGGCGCTATAGCATTTGGCGGCGGACTTGATTTTGGAACCCCGATGTTTTAACCCCTTAAAACATTAAGGTTTTAGTGTGTTATACTAAGTGTTATAAAACAGTTAGGAATTAGTATGGCATCAGAACACTCACTCGATATCTCCGCAAAAATTGATCTTCAAGCATTCAAAGATGCGATTGCCCAATCTGAAAAAGAGGCAATCGGTCGTTATGATTTCAAAGGGATTACTTATGAAATCAACTACCGTGAAAAAGAAAAACAGCTCATTCTCCTCGCTTCCAGCGATAACAAACTCGATGCGCTCAAAGATATTGTCATTGCGCGGCTTATTAAGCGGGGGCTCTCTTCCAAAGCATTGGAAGAGTTGAAAACCGAGGATGCAAGCGGGGGAGCGCGAAAAGCGACCTATAAAATCGTAGACAGCATCGAGTCCAAAGAGGCCAAAAAGATTATGGCAGAGATTAAAAATCTCAAAACCAAAGCAAGCGCTGCCATTGAAGGTGATTACATCCGCGTGAAATCCAAACAGATTGATGAACTTCAAAAGATTATGGCACACATTAAATCGCTTGAGTGGGATGCTCCTCTTGTGTTTGAAAATTTCCGCTAAATGAATTGAATAATGATGAAGCAAAAACGGTATAAAGCGATTGACAAGCGTCTGATTACAGAAGGCTCGCAAATTGACTTTAACCTTTTTTTATCGGATGAAAATAAAACGGCCATGAGTCTTTTTCTGCAAAGTGATACTGCAGTGGACGGTAATGCGAAAGTAAAGCTTCGTGAGATTGAGAAACTCTATGTCAGCGAAGAAGAAGAGGTATTATACAATGCCTATGTTGCTCGTCATTTGCAAAGTATTGCTCAAAATAGCGATATGACAATTGAACAAAAAGCTCAATTGGTTTATGCCAAAGCCTCTGAATCAATCGATGCACTCTTTAAAAACCCTGAGTCGTTGGAGTGTGTTCAAAGCTTGCAACCGGTTGTGAACAGTTTCATTGATATTATCTTGCATGACCATAGTGCTGTTGAGTCATTGATGCGTATAACAGCACATGACTACTATACGCATACCCATTCGATCAATGTCAGTATTTATACCCTAAGCCTCGGTTCTTTTTTAGGGGTTTCCGGAAAAGATTTGGAAGTTTTGGGGATGGCTGCAGTGCTTCATGATCTCGGGAAAAGTAAAGTTGATTATGAGATCATTAATAAAAACGGCAAGCTAAGCGAGGATGAGTTTAATCAAATGAAAAAACATCCGGCTATGGGGCATGAGATTGCTTTGAAGCTTGGAATCAGCGATGAACGCATCCTCACCGGGATTCGGCACCACCATGAAAAAATAGAGGGGGGCGGGTATCCAGACAACCTTAAGGGGGATCAAATTACTCAGTTCGCCCGAATTATAGGAGTGTGTGATGTTTTTGACGCTCTTTCGACTAAGCGGTCCTACAAAGATCCGATGAGTTCGTTCGAGTCGCTCCGTCTTATGAAGCAGCAAATGGTAGGGCATTTGGATATGAAAATGGTGGATGCGTTTATCAAAATGTTATTAAAGCAGGAGCAAAAGTAATGAAGAAAATGACGATTGGGGATGCGGCAGAACATTTTGGAGTATCCAAAGAGGCAATTCATAACCGAATTCGACGAGGCTCTCTCGATTGTATTGTTGAAAACGGGGTGAAATATGTCGCAGTCGCATCGGTAAAGAACACCGCAACGGCTAACATCGTGAGTGATGGTCGTTATACGCAGTACATCGAACAGGAGAATGAGCGTCTCCGTGAAAAGGTTGATGTCCTTGAAAAAGAGACGACCCGTCTGCGTGATCAGCGCGAACAGATGCTGATCGATGAGAGGGTCAAAGTTGAACAAATTTACAAAGAGCGTGATGCACAGCTTCGCAGTGTATTGCATGTAGTCGCAACAAAATTTCTTGCCCATGCCCCTATCGATGAAGTGATGGAAGAAGCTATTACGGCCGATGTGATCGAAAATGATGAATGGATAGGGCTAAAATCGTTTTTAAAACTCAAACGCTACAAAGACAAAGAGAAGAAGAAAATCAAAAGCCGATTTGAAGCGGCTGTTGAAAACGGGGACGAACGTCTTAGCGTCCGCGACGGAAAGATTTTTTTGAACCCTGCGGCATTTGGCTACTCGGATCTTTTGGCGTAGTTAGACGATTTTTTGCACGATTTAGATTATTAAAACAACTTTGACAAATGTTGAACTCACTTTTAGGGGCGAGCGGTTTTCCGCATGTTTTGCATCGGGGGACAAAGTGGCTTTGCTTGAGTGAATTTTCGATAAAACGGTTTAATTCCCCTCTGAACGAGCGCGCTTTTTCGGCGTCGATAAAAAATTCCCCCAACCGATACGACAGCCATAGATAGAGCGATATCTCTTTGATACGGTCTTCAGCCTCTTGAAGCTCTTCGGTTGTTAGGGCATAGGTACCCAACCGTTGCGGAGGGATATACGCGATGGGCTTTTTTTGCTCCAAGGCTCGAACGTACCGTTCGAAAGCGCCCATCACTAATGGCGAAGAGGTTGATAGTGGGGCGGTAGCAAGGGTATATTTGGTATGCATATCCAGATCATAACGGTCGGCGATAGCAGAGGCTTCTTGCATTGATTCAAGATTCGCAGCACGAAACGGTCCTTCAAACTTCATATTTTCAACAAAAAATTCAACGATAGCAGAGAGGGATTTCTCTTCTAAAATAGTCGAAACAAGCTGGATATGATCGAAATTTGCCATGACATTAAACGGGAGGGTGATCGGTTCGATCTCTTTGGTAAACAATGCGGTTATTGTTTTGAGTACCTCGCCGGTGAGCGCGCCCACATACCCCTTTTCGCTCATCCCGTAGCGTCCTGCACGTCCCGAAATCTGCCGCACCTCACTAACACTCAAATTACGTTGGTTTTGACCATCAAATTTATCGGCTTTGGAGAATAACAGGGTTTTAATCGGGAGATTGAGACCCATCGCAATGGCGTCAGTTGCGACTAAAATCTCGGTCTCCCCCTCACGGAAACGGCGTGCTTCTTCGCGGCGCACTTCAGGGCTGAGGTTGCCGTAAATAACACTTGTTTTGTAGGTAGCGGAGAGTTGTTGTTTGAGTCGCAGCGCATTAGAACGGGTAAATGCGATAACGGCGGTTTGCGGCTCTATCGCATTGATCGGTGTCGGAGATTTAAGCAGTTCAAGGGGATTTTTACGCTCAAACTCGATGATCTCCAACGGTTCACCCAGATACTCTGCGAGAGCCACGATCGCTTCACGGGCATTGGGTGATCCTGTCATAATAACGGTTTTGGCCGGAGCGCCGATGATGGCATTGGCCCACGCCCAGCCGCGATCACGGTCTCCGATCATTTGTACCTCATCGATAACACAGCAATCGACCTCGGTCTCAAAACTGAGCATCTCGATGGTGGAGCTGATATGCGTGGCATTTTCATCGACGAGCTGTTCTTCTCCCGTAATGAGCGATGCACTGATGCCGTGTTCACGCAGATCTTCATACCCTTCCAATGCCAAAAGACGCAGAGGCGCGAGATAATATCCCGTCCCGCCGTGTCGGAGTTGTTCCATGGCTGTGTAGGTTTTACCGCTGTTGGTGGGACCGATGTGCAAAATGAGTTTGCGTCGAAGTGAACGGGCAAGGGGGAAAAGATTTTTAAAATCTCGGATACTGCGTGCAAGAAGCTCTTGGCGCTGACGTTTGAGTAGCTCACCAGCAATACGTTGATCAAAGGCAAACAATACTCTCCGTTGAGTTTTAGCACCGATATGGATGGTGTGTTCCAAGTAGGGGAGGAGCAATTCATAGACAAGTGTTTGAAGCTTCTCTTCACTTAGGTCAAGAAGTTTTGCCCGCTCACGGCACTCCTGTACCAGGGCAGAAAGTTCCTGATAGAATAGAGTTTCTACCTCTTTGCTTTGTATTTCAACACTTTGAGTGAGGTCGAGATTCTCTTGATTCCAAATTTGCCGACTCAGTTCTGTCGCATCTAAATGCAGATGCAGTGTATAGTGTAATACTTCTGATGTGTGGGGGAGGAGAAGGGTCTTATTGACGGTAACCATCAAATCCTCTCCGCCGAGTGTCACTTGTGCCGAGGGGATATGGAGCGAAATAAGGTTTTGGAGTCGTAGGGTGTCCAGTTGAAGCGCATTATCCGAGGGGGGAGCACTTTTGAGAATACTAATGATATCGTTTTGACTGAGATAGCGGTGCGAGGTAAGAGGCAGCGCTTTTAAAAACGATTCGGTTTGGATCTGTTTGAGTCGTGTTAGCTCCAATTTGAGTTCGGTGATTTCGGGTACCAGTACCTCTAATGGCTCTTCATGAAGCCGTTTTTCATTGAGAGGAGGAGTTTTTAAGACATGGATCTTATTAAAACTCTCCTCTCCTAACACATAACGGATAGGTGCATAATATTCGAGACGGTTGTCGTAATCGATCTTTCCCTCCAACGCTTTTTCGAGCGATTCACGCTTGTGGGTATATCGGATATACTCCAATTTTGCCGCTATTTTTTCAGGGGTGATTTTACGGGTGCGGATATCAATAAACGAAGTATGTAATGCCCGACGTTCATCGGGTGTAATATCGAAGCTCTCCAGTAGTTCATCGATTTTTTCTTCCCGCTCATGCGGTTTCTCTTTGGGTTTAGGGTTAGGGTAGGTTTTCCCCTCATTTTTGAAAAAGGCTACGATCATCTCGCGATTATCGGTCTCCCCTTCCGACCACAAACGGCGGAAGTTTTTAATCAAGGTTACTTTATCGGTTGCACCGTTAAATATTCCCAGTGTATGTGCGAGGGCGATTAACGATTCTGTCGGAACCCGCTCTATCCCCTCATCAAATCCCTCATCGCCGAAAAAATGGCGGATGGATTGGTTCAGTTTGATCATTTTTTTCTTTTTCTTTGCCAAACTATACCACCCTTGCTTTCACTTGTGAACTGATTCTATCCCATGCACTCTCTTTGGCCATTTCCAAATCGTATTTGGATTGCAGATGGAGCCAAAAATCGGGAGATGTGCCGAAATAGATGGAGAGACGTAATGCAGTATCGGCAGTAATGGATCGTTTTTTATTAACGATTTCATTGATACGTCGCGGTGATACGCCGATAGCATTTGCTAATGCATTTTGGCTGAGGCTATAAGGCTCCAAGAACTCTTCTTGGAGGATTTCGCCGGGATGGATGGGTGTTATATCAAACATAATGTCCTCTTTAATGGTAGTCGATAATTTCGACATTTTCCGCATTGCCGTTGTTCCATTGAAAACAAATGCGGTATTGTTGGTTGATACGGATACTATAGGAGCCTTCACGATCCCCGATAAGTTTCTCAAGACGATTCGCAGGAGGAATTTTTAGGTCATCGATATTTTTTGCCGCATCCAACATTAGTAATTTTTTGTAGGCTCCTCGTTGGATGTCGTGAGGGAGCTTTTTAGAAAAGGTTCGGTTGAAAATCTTTTCAGACTCTTTGCAAAGAAATGTCGTTATCATAAAAAGCAGTATAGTACCTATAACGTTAAATGTAAATAAAATTATATTCTTACGTCTTGACAATAAATTTTTTGTCTGCATTTTTGACAATTTTTTTTTTGTTATGAATCCTTAGCTTATTGCAACAATTATATTGATAAACTTTCGCAAAATGATAGATAAAGGGGCGGAAATGATCGATCTAAATGTCGATGAGTGGACGCAGGAAGAGTATTTGAAAAACAGACGTGAGTTGGAAGAGCAAGGGGTCAAAGTTGTATTGATCGATACCATTTTGAACCCTATTGAAGGGACGGATATCGTGACATACAGTCCCCCTCTTTTGCGTCAGGAACCCTCAGGAAGCGTATTCGTATTTTATTGCGACACGGGCAAATCGTCCAAAGAGCGACTCAAAGAGTTTCGTACCAAATTCCCTGACCATGTGTGTATCAGTTTGCGGGGAGGGCGAGGGTATTGGCGCAAGAACTTACGGGTATAACAGAATCGTGTGAGGCGTTTCTCCAATCTATTGTGCAAGAGCGCTATTACGATGCTCATGAAGATTTGGAACCGATATGGTATCCTCGCCGTTTTGAGGATAATGATGAAGTGCGATTATGGAAAGGGTTTATTAATGCGGCGGTGAGTTTTGAACTCTTAAAGCGGGGTCGTCCTAATCCAGCAGAAGTCGCGTGGAGTACGTATCTCAAATATCATCCCCTTTTAGAGCGCATTGTTACTCCCCATAAAGAACTCTACGTTAAAATGGACACACTTATTCAAAACCGGAGGAGACTATGTCTGAATTTATAGAAGCAATGACTTTTCGCCATGCATGCAAACACTTTGACACGACCAAACAAATTCCTGCTGAGCAGTTCGAGTCTATTTTGGAAGTAGCCCGTATCTCGCCATCCTCTTTTGGGATGGAACCGTGGCGCTTGATAGTGGTGCGTAATGAGTCTTTGCGCAAAGCTCTTAAACCGTTGTGTTGGAATCAAAGCCAAATTACCGAGTGCAGTGAATTGGTGATCTTGACAACCGATAATGACATCGTACGCAGTCGTAGCCCGTATGTCCGTAAAATGTTTGAGCGACGGGGATTGTCTGCCGAAGCGGTAGATACCTATGTCGGGGTGTATAAAAACTATCTCGCTCCGATAGAAAACGACGAACTGTTATTGGAAAACTGGACGGCAAAACAGAGTTATATTGCTGCGGCCAATATGATGACCTATGCGGCGACGCTCAAAATTGACAGTTGCCCTATCGAGGGGTTTGAAAAAGAGCAGGTGGAAGCGGTGCTTGACCTCCCTCAGGGGAAAACGGTAGCGCTGATCTGTGCCTTCGGGTATCGGGTTGATCCGCAGAGTCCTCAGATGCGTCTTGCGATGAAAGAGATTGTAGAGTACCGATAAGGAGAGAGTATGTTGCAAAAGATTGAACATTACGGGGATAAAGTCGGGCATTACACGGATTTGGCGTATCAATACGGTACAGAATACGGAATCAAGATTTTAGGTTCACTCCTTATTTTTTTAATCGGTAAATGGATCGCGGGACAAATCGTTTCTCTGATTAAAAAAGGGATGCAAAAAACCCATGTCGATCCGACACTGGTCTCTTTTGCCGCCAATGCAACTTATGTGGCCTTGATCGTTGTCATTGTTATCGCCGCCATCAGTAATCTGGGGGTGGAGACGACCTCGTTTGTCGCCGTATTCGGTGCGGCGGGATTGGCTGTCGGTTTAGCACTTAAAGATACCCTCTCCAATGTCGGTGCGGCAGTGCTGATTATCTTTTTTCGCCCTTTTAAAGTAGGGGATGCGATTGAGGCTTCCGGGGTGATGGGGACGGTAAAATCGATCAATCTTTTCTCGACAACCCTCACAACTCCGGATAACCGCTCTATCATTATCCCTAACGGTGCACTCATCTCAGGAAATATCATTAATAATACGGGCAACGAGACACGCCGCATTGATATGGTTTTTGATATTGACTACAAAGATGATTTGAGCCTTGCGAAAGAGGTGATTATGAATGTCCTCCTCGCTAATTCGAAAGTTCTCTTAGAACCGGCTCCTGTTGTCGCTGTCGGGGCATTAGCACCGCATTCGGTACAAATTTTTGCACGACCGTGGGTAGCAGTGGATACCTATGGTGATACGACGTTTGAGATTATAGAAGCGGTAAAAATGGAATTTGATAAACACAAACTCTCTATCCCCTTTCCTCAAATGGAACTGCACGTCCGAAAAGAGGAATTATAATCGGCTAGTGTGCTAAAGATCGTCGATTTTTGGCACTGTAGAGATAAAATGCGCTCCCTGCTGCAAGAGCGGCAACCGCTCCCCCCACAAAAAGATACGCCGGAGCGTATTGATACAGTACTCCCGATCCCAATGCCCCTATAAACCCCCCTAACCCATACGAGATCCCAAAGAAAAACTGCTGAGATAATCGACGCATTTTGTAGAGGTGAAAAAGGGTTGCAATGGATGCTGAGTGGAAAAGGGCAAAACTGAAGGCATGCAGTACTTGCGACGCAAACAAAAGGGGAGTTGAATCGGGAAAAAGTGCGACGATAAGCCATCGGATAGCGGTGATAAAAGCGGTAATTTGAAGGATCCGTAACAAATTCCCTTTTAGAAGCGGTCCCTGAAAATAAAACATAACGATTTCGGCGATAACCCCAAAACTCCACAGCCATACGGTGGTGTCAAGCGATACCCCGTGGTCGGTAGCGTAGATGGTAAAAAAGTTATAAAAAGGGCCGAAACTTACCTGCATTAGGAAAAATCCGATCCATAGCGGAGTATCTTTACGGATAGAAAAATGGCACGGCTCCTCGTTTGCATTGCATTCAGAAGAGCTAACGCGGTGTTGTTGTTTTCCGATCAGAGATCCGAATACGATGGTAAGTATCGCCATAGTGATTAAAAAAACGATTCCGGTTTGAGGGGTGGAGAGGAACCGTACCAATACCAGTGCAACGGCGATAAATCCGAACGATCCGAACAAACGGATTCGGCCGTATCGCTCTTTGCCGATATGCTCTAGGGCAATAACTTCGATATAAGGGAGTATGAGGGCTATTCCGATTCCAAAGAGGATATTAACCGCTAAAAGAGGCCAGAAATGCTCCAAAGCGGGATAAAACCCTATTGCACCGATCCCCATCAGCCCTAAGGCGGTAAAAAATGTCCGTTGGTCGAGTCTAAATCCTTTTAAAAATAGAAACGGAACCGCGAATCGGACGAGCGGGGCTGAAGCAAAAATAATCCCGATGTGAATCGGATCGTATCCGACCATAGAGAGAATTTTTGGGACGAATATGATGTGCACCCCGATTAGGGCGAAATAGAAAAAATAGAAAAAGGAGATTAAAACACTCACGTTAGTCGTTACGGATAACGGCGGTACCGCTTAAGAGATCGTGTAAAGCCCGTTTGTCACGTCGAAAAAATCCGATAAAAAATCCGACTAAGGTAATTAGGGAGATAAAATAACCGATAAAACGCAAGATAAGTTTCCAGTAAGGGGCATTTTCAAGGGTTGTGGCATCCACGACACGGATATGGGCAAGCTTTTTTCCCGGAGTTTGACCCCAGCGGTGCCATAACCAGACATAAGTAAAGAGAAAAAGGGTTATTTGGGTGATGGAAGCGATCGGATTGGGGGGATTGAGACGCGCTTTATCGCTGTGGACGATCACATCCATAGCAGTTGCCGAGTGCATCTGCTCGTGGCCGAATACCATCATCATCAAGATGGATATAGGTAGACCGATCATAAAAATATCGGTTACAAATCCCAGTGCTCTAGGCCAAAAGAGGGCATAGCTTATTTGTCTTTTCGGTGTTACAGAAGAGGGTTTATTTTTTTTAATAGTTCGCCATCGCATGACGAAATTATAGCTATATTACTGTTGGTTTACTAATTTGTTTCATAATTCTTTTATCCCGACTGACAGCAGCAAGTCAAGGGTACTTTTTTCATTCATTTCCCACTCCTTAAGTTTTAAAGTCCCATCAACGTTAAATCGTTGATGGGACTATCTATTATCCAAATCATTTTTAACGTTTTGTAAGTTGTTTAAGAGAGAAATTGATGGCTCCGCGCATTAAGCGCGAAAAGAAAGTTAGAAGATAAAAATTATTGTTTAATACCTAACAAGGTTTGGAGCAGTTGATCCGCAGTGGTAATGGTTTTTGCATTGGCCTGATATCCACGTTGGATAACGATGAGATTGGTAAGCGATTTTGACAAATCGACGTTGGAACCTTCCAGTGCGGAAGCTTGCATAAATCCACGTCCTGCCGTTGCCGCGGTACCGATGATCGGATCACCGGAGTTGGCAGATTGGAGATAAACGTTGCCTCCATCGCTGGTAAGACCTTCATTATTGGCAAATTTTGCCATCCCGATTTGTGCTAAACCAAATGAACGTCCGTTAGAGAATGAACCGACAAGGGTACCGCTTTGATCGATTCGAACCCCTTGCAAATCTCCACCGGGGAAACCATCCTGAGAGATACCGCTGGTACCTGATGGGTTGTCAAAACTGGTAATCCCGTCAAATCCGTTCATCGTACCGAAATTTAAATTAATCGATTGATTCGGTTTCGAACCATTGTTTCCGGTAAAATCGATTGCGGGGATGTTATATCCAGAGAGTGCACCCGTAGTATTAAAGCTGATAACTCCGGCCGGATTGAGAATATTCTGATAGGGGGCAACGCCTCCGATATCTGCAGGCTTAGGAACACTGACGGTGTAACTCCAGCTTGTTCCCGTTGTTGGATTGCTCGATTGTTTTCGAAAATCCATTTTTAAGGTATGTTTACTCCCTAATGAGTCAAATACGTCGATACTCGCAGAGTGGGTCGCCGCATTAACCGCTTGCGATTGTTTTGCGGATGTTGATCCTATTGCAATATTTCCCGAAAGGGTCAGAAAGTTAGAAGTAAAAACATCGTTTTTAACGGTATTAACATCACTAATCCCGGCAACATTGATGCTGAGCGCGGAGGCTCCTGCAGCATTAGAGATTTGGAGCTTTCCTTGGGGATTGTAATTGACTGTAGCCCCTACAGATTTTCCAGGATTGGCCGCATTGGCCGTGGTCCAATCGGCAATAGCAAGTTGAAAATCTTTTGTAGAGTTAAAATAATAGACATTGGCGTCCGTTGAAGGAGCACCATTGGATTGAGCTGGAGGGGTCGCAACCACCCCTCCAACCCCTGTACCTGTTGGACTAACCATAGCACTGTTGTTGGTATAACGGAACTCAGCATAGGTTACACCGCCGTCCGTACTTATAAAAATACCGTCTCCACCTTTTGATGTTGCCAGTGGACTTGTGGCAGAGGCCAGAGAAAATGCTTGACCGCTTGCGTCAAACATAACTCCCATGTCTTCAGGTGCCGCAGGCATCCCATTGGTATTGACAAAAGCCCCCGCCGAATTTGTTTCATAGGTAGGGGAATATTGGGTGATAAGAGTACTCGCGCTTAAATTGGCTTTAACGGAAACTTCTGTACTCGCTTGAGCCGGTGTCGTCAGTCCTGGGGGAATTTGGATGTTGCTGATCGGTGCGGTGGAATCGACAAGACCGGTTTTTGGATCTCGTGACCACCCTTGTACGATGAATCCGTTGTTATCAACGAAGTTACCGGCAGCATCAAATTTAAAATCACCGGAGCGACTATATTTGTAGGTATTACCCGCATCCGGAGAGACGATGAAAAATCCGTCCCCTTGAATGGCTACGTCGGTATTTTTGTCGGTATTTTGGATTGAACCTTGAGACATGATTTTGGTGACGGAATTGATCGTTGTCCCCAATCCGATTTGAACCGCATTTTTACCGCCCAGCTGCCCTTGAGGAGCTGTTGCAATTTGATTGGTCTGTGCTAACAGATCCGAAAAGTTGGCACGGGAGTATTTAAACCCGATCGTGTTGACATTGGCGATATTGTTGGATTCGACGTCCATAGCAATCTGATGCGATTGCAAACCGGTGACGCCGGAGTCGAGAGCCTTCATCATAATATGTCCTTTGTATCACTTAAAGTAAAATATACAAGCAAAATTTGTACCAAAAATTATCGGTGCATTTGCAATGCTTTTTGTATCATCTGATCTACGGTAGTAATGGTTTTTGAGTTCGCTTGATATGCCCGTTGCGATATAATCATATCCGTTAATCCCGCAGCCATATTGACATTTGACCCTTCTAAATAGCCGCTTTGGACAGTTGCTCCCGTAATGGCATTGCCTGTTTTGTCTGTCCAAAAAGTAGCTTTGCCGCTGTTGGCACCTTCGGTATAGTAGGTTCCGCCAGTATTGTTTAATCCTTGGTCATTTTGGAAATGGTATACGGCAACACGACCGATAGCACTTTGCTGCCCATTGGAAAAATCAGCCATAATGATACCGTCAGAATTGATTCCGTATTTGGTCAGTGTTCCGCCGGATACACCGTCTGAGGTTGAAGATCCGCTCACGGCAACGCCATCGGTAGAGATAACACCGCTGTAATTTGTCCCTAAATCTATGGAAACGGGTGTGCCGTCATTGTTTACCGAAGAGATATTAAAACTGCTAAGTGCTCCGGACGCACCAAAAATCGCTTGACCATTTTTGGTATCGTACGTTTTACTGCCGTCATTGGATGTCACGGTGGCGACAACATCCCATGCAACTCCGTCTGTTGGCTGGACCGCACTTTTGGTAAATGCCAATTTAAGTCGATTCGTGTTGTTGTTTGCACTAATGACGTCAGCACTGATGGTACGTGTACCACTGGCAATACCGAGATTACCGGTAAAATGGGTCTGGGTTGTCGGTGTGACCGGATAGGCCAGTCGTGTCGGAAATTCTAAGGGCCCTTGGCTGCCGATTCCCGCTAATGAAACATTATTGGTCGGATTGTTAATGACATAGGCACCGGTGGCACCATTCGTCGTTTTATCCCCATAATCAAAGGTTTTTTTGTACGTAAAATTGGTAAGCATCGTACCGGTAACGTATTGCCCATCCGCCGTTACTAAACGAGCAGAGGAGGAATTAACATCGCCACTTACTTGTTGAGACGTATCAAATGAAAAACTACCATCTCGAGTATAAGAGGTTTGGTTTTTGCCGACGACACCAAACCATCCATTTCCTCCCAGTGCAAGATCGTTAAATCGATCACCTTGGATAAATGAGCCTTGAGTAAATTGAGTACTGGTAGCCTGTAATTTTGAACCAAGGCCAATATCATTAGAGGTTGGCGTATTTCCCCCCGCGACTACTTGGCTCAAAAGGTCGGAAAATTCTGCCGTTGAGCTTTTGTAGGCAGTCGTCGATACATTGGCCAAATTATTCGAAATAACATCCATCCCAGCTTGATTGCTGACCAGTCCTGAGATCCCTGCATAATATCCTTGCGTCATAATCAGCCTCCAGAAATTTCTTTAATCGTACTAAAGTCAACATAATTGCCTGCAAGATTGGCATAGGTTTTCCCGCTATCAAACTTAATGGACTGAATAGGATACAGTCCAACCCGCGTTGTAGCTGCCGTGCCGTCTGTTTTGGTGTAGCTTAGTCCGGCGTAATATGTTCCCGCTTTTAGAGTTGCACCGGTATCATCGGTACCGTCCCAGCTGTATTGGGCTACACCGGCATTGGTGGCACCGATCGGCATGGTTTTGAGAACTTTGCCGTTTACATCCATAATTTGGACATTTCCGCTTGTCGCTGCACTGGGCAAATAGAGTTGAAAGCTTGTGCTAGAGCCGTTCGTCAGTGTGATAGCATTACTTCCCGTATCGGCAATTTTACCAATAGCGGATATACCAGTGAATTGCGCCGATGTCGTTAGTGAAGAGGCTAATGTTGTGAGCGCAGTAGTTGTATTGGTTGATGCTTCCAGTGTTGCCAGTTGAGAGGTCTGAGAAAGAATTTTTTCAGAGTCCATTGGGGAGGTAGGGTCTTGATTTTTAAGCTCCAGCATAAGAAGTTTTAAAAAGTCGTCTTTACCTAAAACTCCATTTGGATTTGTAACCGTAGTTGTACCTGAACTTGTATTTGTTGCTGTTGCAGCTGTGGACGTTGTTAGCGTATTGCCATATGCATCGATTGCCATAATAATCTCCTAGTTTTGGGTTTACGCGTAATGCGGAATGATGATTTCAAGAGCACTTAATTGCTCACCGTTAAGCTCGATATCTTTAAGCGACTCATACGCACGAAATCGATTTTGCTGCTGTTGTTGCTGCTGCCCTTGTTGTTGATTTTGTCCGTCGCCTCCAGACATAAAATTCATTGTCGCATTGGTAATTCCCTGATTGGCCAATTGGACTTTGAGTTCCGTTGCATTGTGTGCCAAAAATGCGACACTGCTTGCGTTATTTGACTGGATATTGACATGAACGTTATTGCCGCGCTGGACAAGCGTTACTTCGACTTCCCCTAGCTTTTCAGGATTAAGCGTCATAGATAAACGGGTAAATGGGGGTTTATAGCTATCTACGGCTTCTTTAAGATCGCTTGCAAAGTAGCGCATACTTTGCACGGCTTCTTTGGTTTTTACTTCAAGCGCGTCAGCTTTGGGTGCTTGGAACGTTGTAGGAATATCTGCTTCGGTTTTACTGCTTGGGGCCGTTTTTAGCTCTTCTTTTTTTTCCCCTTGCAGTAGTGTTGCAATCCCTTCGGTTTTAGGAGAAAGCGATACTTTTAATTCTGCAGGTTTAGATAGCGATGTTTGGGATACCGTATCAATGGATGATCCTTCGATAGGTTTGTTTAAAGATTGAAGGAGGACAGAGAGCGGTTGTTTTATGTCGGGATTCTTTTTGAGGGATTCACCCGTTACCTCGGGTTTAAGTATAGTCTCTTTGGACTCTATTTTAGAGAGATTATTTTTTAATTCTGTATTGACTGTATTGACTGTATTGACTGTATTATTTTGCGGTTCGGGTTTAAGTACGGTATTTTTGGACTCGGTTTTAGGTGTATTGCTTTTTACATCACTCAAAAGTTGAACAATCGCTTCAAAAGGGGGTGCAGGAAGGGTTTTCGCAGCAGAACTTAAAAGTTTCGTGTCAAGTAGCGGTTGAGAGAGAAGTGCCGGGGTGAAATTTGTTTGTTCACTAGGCTTTGTGAAAAGAGTTGAAAGGGTAATGCTTTGGGGATTTAGACCCATTTTATCGGCAAGTTGTACCAATCCCATTAACGTTTTTGGAAGAGATTTTGGATCAGCTTTGTATTCAGGTGCTTTGGAAGTGATCTCATTTTTTAGGTAATCTTTGGCGCGGCTGATCATCGCGCGAACCTGATCGCTACTGAGCGTATCGAGAAGCGTTTTTGGAATTAAAGTACTCTCTTGTGCGTTTGTCTGAGGCTGAGTATCACCCGAAAGAAGCTGCTGAAGGGAAGAGAGTTCTTGAGATTGTTTTGGATCAATGAGGGCATTAAACGTTTTAGACGTATCGGTTTTTGGTGTGACTGATTTAGAGGCAATAGTTTTTGTGTTGTTCGTATTGGTTATTTCTGTTTGCAGGGTACTTTTATTTATTTTGAGTCCTTCAGCCATTGACAGCAGAAGTTTAGAAAATGTATCGGTACTTTTGGCAGTATTGTTTTTTTGAGTACCGCCGAGCAATGCTATAAGAGAGGCTTGTGTTTTGGTCTCTTTAGTTGGTTGTACGATCATCGGATGATCCTTATAGGGCACGATTCAAGATTAATAACACTAATAAGCAAAAGGTATTCCATAAGTAGAGGTAACCTAAATGTAACAAATAGATATGGCTTAAACCATCCTTAAAATAAAAAAAGGTATAATTCGCGAAAATCATTGCCTACCTACAAGGATATTCAGTGCAAAAAATTCGTAACATCGCCGTCATCGCGCACGTTGACCACGGTAAAACCACTTTAGTCGACGGATTGCTCAAGCAATCCGGAACGTATGGCAGCCACGAGCAAGTCAACGAGAGAGCTATGGACTCTAACGCCCTAGAAAAAGAGCGCGGGATTACCATTCTTTCTAAAAATACTGCGATTCGCTACGGCGATCACAAAATTAACGTTATTGATACTCCGGGCCACGCCGATTTCGGCGGAGAAGTTGAGCGTGTATTGAAAATGGTTGACGGGGCCTTGATCCTTGTTGACGCGTATGAAGGGGTTATGCCTCAAACCAAATTTGTTGTTAAAAAAATGTTGGCTCTTGGACTCAAGCCAATCGTTGTTATCAACAAAATCGACAAACCATCAGCAGATCCTGAGCGCGTAGTAGACGAAGTATTCGACCTATTCGTTGCAATGGACGCAACGGAAGATCAACTCGATTTCCCAATCATCTATGCAGCAGCTCGTGATGGTATGGCAAAACTTAACATGACTGACCCTGATGGTGACTTCACTTGTTTGTTCAACACTATCTTAGAAAAAGTGCCTGAGCCTACTGGTGATTCTGAGAACCCAACACAATTACAAGTTTTCACATTGGACTACGATAATTATGTTGGTAAAATCGGTATTGCTCGTATCTTCAACGGACGCATTTCAAAAGGGGATAATATCCTCCTTGCAAAAGCTGACGGTGAGATGGTTAAGGGTAAAATCTCTAAACTTATCGGATTTATGGGTCTTAATCGTACCGAGATCCAAACGGCTGAAGCGGGTGATATCGTTGCACTTGCCGGTATTGAAACTGTAGACGTTGGGGACACTATCTGTGATCCTAACAATCCTATGCCGCTTGATCCGATGCACGTTGAAGAGCCTACGTTGAACGTATTCTTCTCCGTTAATGATTCTCCCCTTGCAGGTCAAGAAGGGAAACATATCACGTCAAACAAAATCCGTGAGCGTTTAGAAGCAGAGATGAACACCAATGTTGCAATGCGTTGTGAAGTAATCGGTGAGGGTAAATTCCAAGTTTCAGGACGTGGAGAGCTTCAAATTACGATTCTTGCTGAAAATATGCGTCGTGAGGGGTTCGAGTTTGGTATCGGACGTCCGGAAGTTATCATACGTGAAATCGAAGGGGTCAAATGTGAGCCATTCGAGCACCTCGTAGTTGACCTTCCTCAAGAGTTTGCAGGAAGTATCATTGAGCGTCTTGGCCGCCGTAAAGCGGAAATGACAGCGATGGTACCGATGGGTGAGGGCTTTACTCGCGTAGAGTTCGTTATCCCTGCACGTGGATTGATTGGTTTCCGTGGACAATTTTTGACAGAAACCAAGGGTGAGGGTGTTATGAATCACTCTTTCTTGGAGTTCCGTCCATACACTGCGAGTGGCGTAGAGAGCCGTCAGTACGGAGCATTGACTTCTATGGAAGACGGTGTTACCTTGGCATTCTCCCTTGCAAACTTGCAGGAGCGTGGTGTATTGTTCGTCAATCCACAAACCAAAGTATACAAAGGGATGATCGTAGGCGAGCACAGTCGTACCAACGACCTTGATGTTAACCCGATCAAAGGAAAAGCCCAATCAAACGTCCGTTCATCCGGAGCGGATGAAGCGATCAAGCTTATCCCGCCACGTGATATGAACCTTGAGCGTGCTCTAGAGTGGATCGAAGATGATGAACTTCTCGAAGTAACTCCTCTTACTATTCGTATCCGTAAAAAATGGTTGGATCCAACTGACCGTAAACGTTACGCAGGCAAAAAGTAACATATCTTCTTCATTATCGGGCTTGACCCGATGATTCATCTCCTGTAAAACTATTTCGCCATCTCTTTACCTGCGATCATTCCGCTAGCCCATGCAAAATTAAAGTTATATCCGCCGCGACGTCCGACGATGTCCAATACTTCGCCCGCAAAATAAAGCCCATTTACACGTTTTGATTCCATTGTTTTATGATTGATCTGTGCCGTACTGATACCACCTCCACTTACTTCGGCATGTTTGAATCCGTGTGTGTCAGAGACCTCGAATTTCCATTCACCGATCAGGTGGATCAGTTTTTTGATCTCTTTGGGGTTTAGAGTGGATACGATAGCTGAGGGGGAAATAGTGGCATCTTCGAGAAGATAGGTGGCTATTTTTGCAGGGATTAGTCCACAAAGTGCCGTATGGAGATCATGATGAGGGACGGAAACTAACAGTTTCTCAATTATATTGGCAAGGCTCGCTCTATCATAGCGTGGGAGAAGATTGAGGGTTATACTAACACGTTGTTTGTTGAAAAGGGCGTTAGAAGCCCTCTGGCTGATGTCAAGGATAGCGAGTCCTGAAATCCCGTATGAAGCAAATAGGATGTCCCCTTGGACTTTTTCTTTGGATTTGCCGTCGATGATGAGAGTTACTTCGGCAGTCGTCTTGACCCCTGCCATTTTGTGGTGATTTTTGGAGTTAAGATGAAGTTGGACAAGTGCGGGGTAGGTTGGCATAATTTCGTGTCCGAAGCTCTTTGCAAAATTATAGCCGTCTGCTGTAGCTCCCAGTTGGGGAGCTGCTTCAGAACCTGTCGCAATAAGTACTTTGTTAAAAAGGTTTTTATCTGAGGAGGTTTCGACGATAAAACGGTTCTCTATTTTTGAGATAGTCGTTACTTGTGTATCGATGAGGATTTTTACCCCTGCTTTACTCACCGCACTTTTGAGCGCGATCAGTACCGATTTGGCTTCATTCGAGAGGGGATAACATCTCCCGTCCTCCTTGATATCTAACACCAGTCCTATGGAAAGGCAGAATTTCTGAAAATAGTTAAAACCCAGTTGCTTGAGTGCATACGTAACAAACTGCGGATCAGCCCCTGAGTAATCGTCGGCAGAGGATGTTGTATTAATGATATTGCATCGTCCGTTGCCGGAGGCCAATATTTTTTTTCCGACACCGGAGTTGTGTTCATAAATGGTTACGTCCGCGCCGGATCGTGCTGCAAAGAGTGCCGCCATAAGCCCACTTGCACCGCCACCGATAATTGCTATTTTATTCATAGTGGTATTATATCTTTTCTCTCACTCGGGTGTAGCAAGTTCTTATTATGAACATTTGCTATAATGTGCTTAGCATAAACCTAAGGGTTAAAAATGATTACTAAAGAAGCTGTTTTAGATTATCTTCGTACCATCAAACCAAATCATGAGAAAGATGGAATCGTTATTCACGGAATTTTTGGATCATTTGCCAGAGATGAAGCGCAGGAAAATAGTGATATCGATATTTTGATTGAAACAACCCCTTTGTTTGTTCAACATACTGATCCTCTTAGAGCGTTTAGTATCTTGCAAGAACTACGTGAAGAGATATCACACCATTTTGCATGTGCCGTCGATCTTGCGGATAAGACAGGTTTACGAGGGCGTAGCGGTGAGCATATCCTCAAAAAGACCATCTATGTTTAATGATGAAGCGATCATCCGCTTCCAAACTATTATCGACAAAATCGAGGATATAGAGGCGATCATTGCGCGGCACGGTGCAATTACTCGCGCATTGGGTGATTTTGAAGGACAACCCGCATTATTAATGCTATTGGTTGCCATTGCCGAGCAGTTTCATAAGCTCAAAAAGTGTTGCAATGAAGAGCTGCTTCACCATTTTGAGGAAATGACATTAAAGGGATATATGATATTCGTGTCTTTATCGCTCATGATTACGACGGGGTAAATTTAGCGATCATAGAGAGAGTCATACGTGAAAAGATTCCGCAGTTAAAAGCGACAGTGGAACAAATTGTTAGTTTGGCGTTATAGCCCCCATCTCACTCGGTTTTGCTATAATGGCAATCTGTCTGTAATGATGATGAAGTTAGATTAGTGAGGCTATAATAAGAGGTTACAAGCTTCCTCGTAAAGCTCTGCTCTACGGAGCATCTTTAAAAAGCTTTTCTTTTATCCCTCTCTCCCATACAATTCATTATAAAGCTTCATCGCATAACGATCCGACATACTCGCGATATAGTCACTGACCACGCGATGTTTGTTACGCGTACCCAGTTGTTCAACATAATAGCGGGGCAACATTTTCGGGTCTTCCATCAGCGCATTAAAAAGTCCAATAACCGCCTGTTTGCCGGAAAACATCTTGCGGGCAATGTGTTTGTGCTGATAGAGTTCTTGGAATAAAATCTTTTTAAGTTTTTTGATCTGCGTTTCGAGCTCTGCGGAAAAGCCGATGGGAATAGGCTCGGAAGAGGGGATAACGGAGGCTAAAACACGGCTGTTATCGATTTTGTCGCGTGAATCTTCCAACAAAGAGTAAACAAGATGATTGATAAGATGGGAGCTAAAGCGGTATCGAAACATCTCGTCTTCATGCTCATGTATCCCCTCATCGTATACTTTTTGTAAGATAGTCTGGATCAGTTCACTGGAACGCAATGTGTCGAATGTGATGAGCCCGGCTGCAACACCGTCATCGATATCATGACTTATATACGCAATTTCATCGGCACGATCAACAATCATCGCCTCGATACTTGGATGGGTGTCAAGTGCAAAATCATTACGTATAACCGAGGGTAAAAAAGATTTGTTATACGGATAAGAGTGTTTTAAAATCCCTTCGAGTGTTGCATAGGTCAGGTTAAGTCCTAAAAAAGCTTTATAACGCTGTTCTAAGAGGGTTACGACACGAAAGCTTTGGAAATTGTGTTCAAATCCGTGGATAAATCCCCGTTGCTTTAAGCACTCATCTAATGTATCCCCGCCGATGTGTCCAAAAGGGGTATGCCCCAAATCATGCGAAAGCGCTATGGATTCAGCTAATGATTCTTGCAGCCCCAAATGGGAACTGATGGAGCGGGCGATTTGACTAACTTCTATACTATGGGTGAGTCGTGTACGGAAAAAATCTCCTTGGGAATTTAAAAAAACCTGTGTTTTATATTCGAGACGACGAAAGCTTCCTGAATGGATAATACGGTCACGGTCACGGGCATAAGGGGAGCGAAAATCATCGCTGATAGGAAAGAATCGTTTTTCGGGAGACATGATAACCCTTGCTGCTATAATTAATTTACTATTATACTATAGCGATTAAGAGTGTTGTAACGATTTGACGCTATTATCTCATTTAAACACGTTATAATTAGTGATCCTTACTGATAGAGGCAGATCATGGAATTGAAAAAAAATGAAGCTTTTCGATCATCGTTGATTAATAATGACTCACGTGAAAGTGCACAAAATTATCAGCGCGAAAATCTAAAATCCCGTCGTAAACAAGAAGATGATTTTTTCAATCAATCATTTGATTATCGTGATTATGTTATTTCACCGCAAGGATATGAAGGGGTGGCTTTATCCATTTATATCATTACCCTCCCATATCTTTTAGGGCTAATGTTTCTATTTTTATTTGTTGCGAAAGCGAGTTATGAATATTTTTTACAATTTGATTTGGCGTCATTTTTTATTATTTGGGCGATAGGATATGAAGCATGCGCTGTATTAATATTGGCAATAATTTTTCTTATCTGGCTTAAATCGATTAGTAATCGATGGAATGGTGAGAAGGCAAGAAAGCCTCCTACTAATCACCGAGGCTATTAGGGGTGTCCTTAAGCTAGCTTTGGTACAATTTCATTCTTTCTTAAATCTGGACAGCTGGCCGAGTGGTCGAAGGCGCACGCCTGGAACGCGTGTATAGGGAAACCTATCTAGGGTTCGAACCCCTAGCTGTCCGCCATATAATCCCCTATTTGCCGTACTTTCAGCGACTTAAAAAATCATCAGTGACACTATAGTGCCATAGCCATAAATATCAATCGATTTATTAAACGGTTTTCTCTCAGCTGATATATTTCTCGTATAACGTTCAAACAGCATCTGCGGTGTCGAGTGTCCTAAAATGGATGCAATCTCATTAACACCGTGCATCTGAAGAAGCAGTAGCTTAGGCTACTGCCAAGATTACATTTTGTTTGCATCTCTTTTTGCTTCTTTTTTAACTTGGCCTTCTGCTTTTTTCTCTACTTTTTCAACTTTAACAACAGTTTTTTCAACTTTTGTTGGAGGAACAGGAGCAGGCTGTACAGTTTCAGTAGCAAATACAGAAACAAGACCAAGAATCATTACGAGGGTAAGAGCTTTTTTCATTGGGTATCCTTCATACTTAGGTTAATACATCGATGTATATTTATTATTATATAACTATAAAGTATAATTAATGTTAATTTATATTTTTAGTTAAGATGTTAAGAGTATGTCCCAACTAAACAACACTCTGCCTATCGTGTATAAAGATATCCGATTTAATACACAAATGCAAGACCTAATTGCAATTCAAGATCTCGTTGATATAATGATTACGATGTCTTGTAAAGACAAATCTAATAACTATCAGGAATCAATTATGAGTTCACACAAAGATCAGTCACATTTAGAAAAGATCAAAGAGGCTATTGAAAAATCTGATCATTTAAGTGATAAAGATAAGGCAGAATCAGTAAAACACATCGAAGAGTGGCTTTTGGAAGACAAAGCAGAGGGTACACTCTATCAAGAACTCATTGAGTTAACTAGCGGTATGCGACCCGTACTTGCAGAATTAGGGCTTATATAAACCTTGATAAACTATCACAGTATATTACTAACCTACAAAATATTTACTGTACACAGCCATTAGACTGGTTATTTCTAGAATTATTTGAGATTAAAGAAGGTGTAAAATCAGTAATTTAAATAAAGTATAAAAGCTTTTTTGTGGTATAATTCGCCCCTCTTTTAGAGAATTATTGCGAAAGGATCAAGTCGATGCCAAAAATGAAATCGGTTAAAGGGGCGGTAAAACGCTTCAAAGTGAAGAAAAACGGCACCATCAAACGTGGTAGCGCATTCCGCAGCCATATTTTGACAAAACAAGATGCAGCAACTCGTCGTGGGCAAAACGCACCAAAAGTGGTTGCTAATGTAGACGTTAAAGCCATCAAAAAGATGATCGTAGACTAATATCTACTTACCCTCCAGCATAATGCTGGGCAAGTCCGCAAAGCGGCACCCCGTCATTTATATTTGAAGTGAACCGGGTCAAGAAAGGAAAAAAATGCCAAGAGTAAAAACTGGTGTCGTAAGACGCAGACGTCATAAAAAAGTATTGAAACTCGCACGTGGTTTCTACAGTGCACGCCACAAACATTTCCGTAAAGCGAAAGAGCAACTCGAGCGCTCACTCGTATACGCGTTTCGTGACCGTAAGCAGAAAAAACGTGAATTCCGTAAATTGTGGATTATCCGTATTAATGCGGCATGTCGCCTAAACGGAATGAGCTATTCAGTATTCATGAACGGACTTAAACGTGCTAACATCGAACTTGATCGCAAAATCCTTGCTGATTTCGCTATGAATGATGCAGCAGCTTTCACTGCTCTTACTGTTCAAGCTAAAGCAGCATTATAATTCTTCTAAACGCTTCAGGAGCAAAGCCCCTAAAGCTACGCTTGCCGTTAAGGCACTGATGCTTGCCTCTTTTGAGGCAGAATTCTCTTTCTTCTTTTTTCAAGCACTCTTTCCATCAATAAACTTTTTACTATTCCCGAAGGAATAATTTTTTACTGCTCGATTTTATACCCTTTGCTTTCCAAACATTTTTGGCATTCAATGGTTATCGGTGCTTTTGACGCTTTTTCTGCAGCTGCTAAATCGTAATAGCGACACTCTCTAAAATCGTTTTTAACGAGTTCATCTGTATGCCCTTCAGGGCAGACCATTCCATTAACAACAAGCCGTTTTTGGCTGCATCCTGTGACGGTAAGTGCAAGGGTTGCGAGTAACGTGGTAAATAGTAGAGCTTTTTTCATGAGTGCTCTCCTTTGAGTGAATTTTCGAATAGATATTGGTGCTCTTCGGGAAGAGTTTGGTAGAGCAAATGGGCTAAATCTCTGATTTCCCAAAGAGCAGCTTTATCGCTTCGCAGAGAAATAAAGTTTTGCAGACTTCTAGCATTGATACTCCAGGTAAGTTCGGTCTTATAGCTTTCCGGAAGACAGTATTTAGCGCGATCATTACTGATCCCCTCAACCAGAACGGTGCGGAGATTTTCGAGAGCGCGAATGCTCATTTCATCAATGATCAAAACATCGGTATATACCAAATATTTTTCCGCTCTTGCTTTATCATCCAAGCTAAAAGGGGCTTCGTCTTTTAGCTCTTTAAGGGTATATCGGGTACTTTTTACTGAGAGACTTGCCATTCTATGGCGTGCAAGCTCTTGTAAGAGGGCACGGCTAACTCCTTCGATATAGAAATTATAAATAATGTGTTCTAATGTTGAAGCATGCTTGAACTTATTGCCCACACGGTCAATGAGCTCACGGTCTTTTTCGCCGCCGTTATCGCTTTTATCAAAGCTTTGCCAGCAGGTGCGGATAGCATCGGAGCAGATAACAAGAGGGGTATAGTGCTGTAAGGTTACGTTCATTGGGTATTCTTTATTAAAGTTTGAGAGAGTATAGCGAAGAAGAGTTTAAAAACGGAGAGTAAGGTGTGCGAAGCACACCTTACATAACAAAAACGTGAGGGACGATAAGGGGATATTTTTTCATTTTGCGATAGATGTGTTTACGTACTACTTGGCGTAGGTCATTTTCCAGCGCTTTAGGATTTTCAATAAGCCCAGGTTTGAGGTTGATAAGGAAATGCTCTAATACATCTTCCATCTCTTGTGCAAATGCTTTATCATGACGGTCAGCTACGATACCGAAGCTGGTAACAAGCGGTTTGGAGAGAAGTCGAGACTCGGCGGCACTGACTTGAGCCACGAGCATAACCATCCCCTCAGATGCCATTTTTTGGCGATCGATAACGATATCGTCTTCGATTTGGTGATTGTTTTGATTGTCAATATACGTTTTTCCGGTTTTAACGGTTTTGGCTTTACGCATGAATTTTGTTCCGACTTCAATACAATCTCCGTCGCTCATCAGGAGGATATTGCGTTCAGGAACACCACAGGTAATCGCGGTATCGCGGTGTTTCATGATATGGTTGTATTCACCGTGTACCGGAAGGAAGAATTTAGGATTGGTGAGGCGAAGCATTAATTTTTGCTCTTCCAAGCTTCCATGCCCTGATACGTGGATATCTCGGTCGTTGGCAACACGGGCACCGGCACGTTGGAGGTAATTGAGCATACCGGAGATGGATCCTTCATTTCCCGGAATTGCACGGGCGGAGAGAACGATCAAATCGGTCGGTTTGATCTTGATGTGACGGTGTTCTCCGATTGCCATACGGAAAAGGGCTGAGCTTGGTTCCCCTTGGCTTCCGGTAGTAACGATGAGAACATCTTTATCGCTCATACGGTTTGCTTCTTCCGCATCAATGAAGATATTTTTGGGGAGCTTGATGTAATCGTATTGCATACATACTTCAAGGTTACGTTCCATTGAACGGCCGATAACACACACCTTACGGTTGTATTTTAATCCCGTTAATATTGCCTGATAAACACGGTGAATATTGGAGCTGAACGTAGACATGATGACGCGACCTTCTGCTTTGGCAAAAATACGGTCAAAGCCAGGAGCAACTGAAAGCTCACTTGGGGTCCACTCTTTGTTATACGAGTTCGTTGAGTCGCTGAGGAGACACAAAACCCCTTTTTCCCCGTAATGGGCAAGACGATGAATATCGGCTGTATAGCCATCCACCGGAGTAAAATCGATTTTAAAGTCACCGGTATGGATAATCGTTCCTGCTTTGGTTGTGATTGCCAATGACGATGAATCGATGATTGAGTGGGTCATGTGCATCCATTCAATTTCGAAATCGTTACCGATTTTATAAGGGATACGTTTAACAATCGGATTGAAGTAACGGCGGAAATCACGCATATGGTGTTCGTCGAATTTATTCCCGATCATTGCAAGGGGAAGAGGCGTTCCATAGATCGGAAATTGCATCTCTTTGAAGAAATACGGTACACCGCCGATGTGGTCTTCGTGGGCATGGGTAATGATAACGGCGACGATTTTTTTGCGGATTTCGCGTAAATAGGTGAAATCAGGTACGAGAATATCGACACCGTGCATCTCTTCATCCGGAAAACTCATACCGATATCGATAATGATTGCTTCATTCTCGGTTTCGATGACGGTGATATTTCCGCCGATCTCTCCAAGTCCTCCAAGTGGAGTAATACGAATTTTCTCATTACTGTCTAAATTGAGTTTGTAGTGAGGATTGAGGCGGTTTTTATGTGCCTCTTGATTTTGAATAACAAAATCTCGAAGATTACTGTCAATCGGTGCACTTGGAGCACCGCGACGTCCGCCGCGACCGCGATCACGGCCAGGACGTGCATCAGCAGCTGCACCGGCTTCACCTTCGGGACGTTCCGTGCGTGGTGGGCGATTGTCTGTCCGTGGCGGACGATTTTCATTAGGTGTTCTATTCTCGCGCGGCGGACGATTGTCAGTGCGTGGCGGACGGTTATCGTTGCGTGGCGGACGATTGTCATTACGAGGACGATCTGCCTGAGCGCTTTGCCCTTCGCCTGCTACGGCTGCTTCCCCTTCAGGACGCTCGGTACGTGGAGGGCGGCTGCGAAAAGGTCTGCGATTATTAGGGCGCCGAGGAGCGGTTCCATCCGGAGTTTGTGTTGTTTGTGGTTCAGTTTTTTCATCTGTCATAAGGAGTTCCTTTGGATGCACGGTGCCCATGGTCGAGCACAGCGTGCGATTTTTATAAATATCGTAATGCTCTTGCTAAAGCCAAAATATGGCTATTTTAAAATAGAGTAGAGCCGGTGAAAGTCCAAGGTGCTTAGCTGATGAGGTCGTAGGGTTCGTTCGAGTTCGAGGGTGCTGAAAGCACTTTCGATCTCTGCAACCCCATAGCGTGAGGTGAGATTTTTGTGGAGGGTTTTACGAGGCTGTGTAAAGGCACTCCGTAAAAATTCTTCAAACCCTTCATCATTACGATTCGACCGTTTTGAAATGAGCAGTACGGCAGAATCGACTTTCGGAGCAGGCTCAAACGCACTGGGCGGAACATGCAGGACGATGCTCACATCCCCTACACTTTGCGCTATGACGCTGAGTGCTCCGAAAGCTCTCTCGTTGGGAGCAGCAGAAAACTTTTCCGCTACTTCACGCTGAATCATGACAAGCAGATTTTTGCACGCCGGATCGGCGAGGGCTTTGAGGATGATATTCGTTGCGATGTAATAGGGCAGATTTGCCACTAAATCGTACGGTTCATCCAAAAGCTCACTCTTCCAATGCTCTAACACATCTCCGCAACGGAGAGTCAGAGCTTCGGTAGCGATGGCATCGGCAAATTGGTGCTTTAAATGCTTGCACAAGTCGGTATCGACCTCAAAAGCGGTAACACTCTTGACATCAACTAAATACTTAGTTAAATCACCTAATCCAGGCCCGATTTCAGCGATACGGTTCGGCGTATCGGGCATCGATTGGATGATTTGTGCTAAAACAGCTTCATCTTTTAAAAAATTCTGGCCAAATTTTTTCTTGGCGATCGCGGTACGGTCTTTTTGCATTGCTCTGATTGTACCTGATAAAGTGTTAATTCCCTATTAAATCACAAAACAAAACGTTTATAAGCTTTTTGAATGAAGTTAGACAACTTATTTACTTTATCGTTACTTTTGGTAATGGGGGATATACTTTCGCAATGATTGCATGCAAGGTTTTAAATGGATAATAACTATTTTGCAAAACGGATAATTCCCTGTTTGGATGTAAAAGACGGGCGCGTTGTTAAGGGTGTTAACTTCGTGGGGCTTAAAGATGCGGGAGACCCTGTCGAAGTGGCTAAACGCTACAATGAAGAGGGTGCCGATGAGCTGACATTTCTCGATATTACCGCGTCCCATGAAGAGCGTGATACCATCGTTCATATTGTAGAGCAGGTTGCCAAAGAGGTTTTTATCCCTCTCACTGTCGGTGGCGGTATCCGTAAACTTGATGATATTTATCGGCTTTTGGCTGTAGGATGCGATAAAGTGAGTGTCAACTCCTCTGCGATCAAACGTCCCGAATTTATCAATGAGGGTGCAAAACGGTTCGGAAGCCAGTGTATCGTCGTCGCGATTGATGTGAAGCGTACCGGTGATCAATACAATGTCTATCTGAACGGAGGTCGTATCGATACGGGAATTAATGCTCTCGAATGGGCCAAAGAGGTTGTGGATCGTGGTGCGGGTGAGATTCTTTTAACGTCGATGGACGCGGATGGAACCAAAGCCGGGTTTGATCTCTCCATCACCGAGCAGATTAGCCATGCCGTGAATGTTCCCGTAATCGCCAGCGGCGGTGCCGGAACGATGGAACATATCAAAGAGGCGTTTGAGCACGGTGCGGATGCGGCATTGGCGGCGAGTATTTTTCATTACAAGGAGATTGATATTATGGATCTCAAACGTTATCTCAGCAGTAATGGAATTCCGGTACGCTTATGATTTTATGTGCCGGAAACAATGAAACATTTGATTTTGCTACACCGATAGGGGTCGGATTAATTGACAGTACGATTAATCTTACGCGCCACTGCTTAGTCAGCAAACCCGAATTTCTTCTCTTTATTGGAAGTGCGGGAAGTTACGGCGAACACAAAATTAATGATCTTATCGAGTCTAAAACGGCGGCTAACATCGAGTTAGGATTTTTGGATAAAAGTGCCTATACACCGATTGATAATGTCATTTCTGCACAAACGGAAGCGATCAAAGATGTTATCGTGAACTCCTCGAACTACATTACAACGTCAGAGCGGGCGATGGAGCAAATGAGAGCGCTGGGGATGGGGATTGAAAACATGGAGTTTTTTAGTGTTATGCGAGTGGCACAGGTTTTTGGTATCCCAGCGGGGGGCGTTTTTTGCATCACCAATTACTGTGATACGAATGCCCACCGCGATTTTATTGCTAACCACGGATTTGCCAAAGTGCTGTTACGTGAACATCTCAAAGAAAAAGGGTTAATTCGTGGCTAAAAAGTGCATCCTCGATTACACCAAAGTGGAGCTTGCCTCCATGGTGAAACCGTCATTTCGTGCCAAACAAATTTGGGGATGGATTTATCACCAATATGCGACCTCTTTTGAAACTATGCAAAACCTCCCTAAAGCAATGCGTGAAGAGCTGGCGAATGAATATGAGATTATGCCGCTCAAAATCGCTCGTAAAGAGTGTTCAACCGATGGGACGATCAAATACCTATTCGAGTTGAGTGATGGTAAAACGGTCGAGACGGTGTGGCTAAAGATGAAAGATGAAAGCATCGATGAAGAGGGGAATATCGAGCACGAAGCACGGTTTACCGTCTGTGTTTCGACACAGGTAGGTTGCAAAGTGGGATGTTCGTTTTGTCTGACGGCTAAAGGGGGCTTTACCCGTGATCTGAGTGCCGGAGAGATTGTGGCTCAGGTTTTGGCCGTGAAGATGGATAACAATCTTGCTGCCCACCGCCGCCTTAACATCGTCTATATGGGGATGGGTGAGCCTTTGGATAACTTGGATAATTTGGCCAAGGCGATTACGATTTTCAAAGATGAAGAGGGGTTGAGTATTTCTGGGAAACGGCAAACCGTTTCTACCAGCGGATTGAGCAGTAAAATCGATAAACTCGGAGAGATGGACTTGGGGGTTCATATCGCGATCAGCCTTCATGCCGTCGACGATGAACTTCGTACCGAACTGATTCCGATGAATAAAGCCTACAATATAGCCTCTATTATCGACGCGGTAAAGCGGTTCCCGATCGATACCCGTAAACGGGTGATGTTCGAATATCTTGTTATCAAGAACAAAAATGACGATTTGGTTTCGGCTAAAAAGTTGGTGAAACTTTTGCACGGGATAAAAGCAAAAGTGAATTTGATCTATTTTAACCCCTATCCGGGAAGCGATTACCAACGTCCAAGCCGCGAAGATATGGTCAAATTTCAAGAGTATCTCGTGAACCACGGGGTGCTTTGTACGATCCGTGATTCCAAAGGGCTCGATATTAGTGCGGCATGCGGACAGCTAAAAGAAAAATCGTTAACTTAGTTGGAGTATTCTTTTGCCAAATTAGTTTCGTTTGGATGAAATCGGACGATAAAAGGACAGACAGTGAGTGGAGCGGATTGGTTTCAAGTAGGATTTTTAGCCGTTTTTGTAGGTATTAGTTTGGGCGGCTTTATTTGGGTCGCGATGAAAAAAGAGTAATTCACCAAACGTATTTGATCATCGCCTGAAAAACGGTGTTGTTTTGATGGTAGATGTTTTCACGGTAGGTATGCACTTCACTCCCCACCTCTAATTTTCCTGTATGTATTCCTATTGAAGAAGATAGATTGAATAAAAGCTGATTTTGGCTCAAAAAATCTATGGCAGTCCAATCAATAAACCCTTCAAAATGCCATCGCTCACTCAGCGGCACATAATAATTAGTCGAGAGTTGATAGGTATCTTCTCCGATATTTTGGACTTTTCGGTAAAGGTTGAGTCCGAATACACTAAAACCGGGGATATTCAGATCGCTCCCTATTCCATATAGCCACGCGTGGTACGTATTGGATCCGTTGTATTGAAATGCGCTATACCACTCTTTTACAAAGCCCTCCGATCGTGACGTACCGGTAAGCTTATTGAGACTTAGGCGGGGTGAAAATTCACCGTAAAGATCATTTTTCTCATTGGTAAACTGTAACCCTCTAGGTGCGTAAGTGTAATCGGAAAAGGCAAAAAGATCGCCGTAATCCCATGTACGATAATGCTCAACGGTAATAGTGTGTTTGGCGCCGCTTTGGGTATCTAGAAAGGTGGGACCTTCAAACTTTCCATACAGATATTGGATATTCGTTGTAGAGAAACCATAAAGGTGCGCTATCAGCAATGTGCTGAGGGTGAGCAGTCGTTTCAAAGCATCTCTTTTTGGGTATCAAAGAGCGCATTGATTTGGGTGATGAGGTTGAGAGGGTCCGCTTGAATACCATAAACCATAACGCCAAAATGAAGATGAGGTCCTGTGATCCGTCCGCTTGCGCCGCTAAGAGCAATGTTTTGGCCTTGTGTTACCTTGTCTCCTACTCTGACATTGAATTGGCTCAGGTGGAAATAGCAAGTATAGAGCCCTTCTCCATGGTCGATAATGATAGTTCCTCCGGAGTAATACCGATCGTGTGCCAGTACAACGATACCGTCATTGGAGGCCAAAATTTCGGTAGGGGTAAGGGCACGAAAATCGATTCCACCATGGTAACTTTTTAATGAGCCGTTGTAGGTGCGTGCTGATCCGTAGGCGCTGGTGGTAATCGATTCGATCGGACGGATAAAGGGCTTGTTCCAGTAACGAATAGGGGTGAAATGAGCATAAATAGCGTTGGCTTCAGCTCTTTCACGTGCGATTCGCTCTTGCGCTTCCGGGGGTGGGGTCACTTTGGACGGGTCAACACTGAGGGTCTCGGTAGGATAAGGTGCGGGAAGGATACTTAGCGGGAGTACCGTTGTTTTGCCCGGTGCAATCCATGTGATGTTTTGTTCGCTTGAGGGTGCATAATAATCGATAGGAATAAATGCTATACCTCGTGTAGGGTCACTTGGATGGGCTAGAACACTGATGTTTTTATCTCCGATAGCAATAACACCCGAAGGTGAGTCCAGAAGGATAAGGGAGGTTTTTCCGTTGAAGGCTTCGATCCCAAAAAGGGAGATGGACAACGATAAAAAAAATACAAATAATCGCATGAAACCTCATATAAAAAAGTGCAGTATTGTACCATGACATGGGAGCTTTTGGAAGAAATTGCGTTAAAAGAGGTGTTTTTTGTTACAATGGTTTAGCTAAACCCTAAAGAGGTAGTTAAGATGAAAAGCGCTCGGGTCGTTTGGATTATTATCATCGCTATGATGCTTATTTCCTTGGGATTTTTTTATTATCTTTCCCGTTCGGATCAAGGTCAAATACGGATATCCAGTAACCCGTGGGTGGGATTTACCCCATTTATTTATGCCCAGGAGAAAGGGTGGCTTGATAAGACACCTTTTCGGTTTATGTGGCTTGTGGATTTAAGTGAAAATGGGCGGTTGTATGAACGGGGCTTTACGCAAGGGTTTACCGCAACCCAATACGAACTTCTCCGTTTTAAAGAGCATAGTCATATTAAACCGGTTTTTTTGATCGATCGTTCTGCGGGGGCGGATGCAATCCTTTCCAATCGCTCTTTAGAAGCCCTGAAAATTTCGGATGAACCGATTCGGGTATATTTGGAAATGGGATCATTGAATGAGGACTTTTTCAATGCATTTATCCGTGAAAATGGACTCGACAAAACACACTTTATCCTCACAAACATCTCTCAAAAATCGATTACAGAAGTTAAGTTGTCGGGTGAACCAGTGATTCTTATTTCTTACGCACCGTATGTATCAGAGCTAAGGGCAAAAGGGTTTGTCACAGTAGCTTCAACGCAGACTATGCACTCTTTTTTTGTGATTGATGCTCTTTACATGGATGAGCGTTCTATTGTGGGACGGGAAGAAGAGTATCAAAATTTAAAAACGATTTTTGATCGTGCTCTGGAAAATTTTTATTCCGACCCGAAAGAGTATTATGAAACGGTTCGTGGTTATTTGGAGGGAGAAACGTATGATGAATTTATGGAGACAACCGAACAAATAGAGTGGCTTAACCGTTCCGTGGATCGAAGCATTATGCACCAGTTGGAAAAACAGGGTATTTCTACGGATAGGGTTTTACCGTGAGAATCAGCAAAATTGCTCTTATTGCACTTTTTCTCTTTGGATTTATCATTACTGTACTGTCCGGAGGGTTTTATTTTTTAGAACGTTCCGTGATGCTCCGTACCGTTGCCGATGGACTGAATCAAAGTTTTTTCCATTTGGAGGAAGAACTTAAAAAAGCACTTCAAAGTCCCCATCCCGAGGATGCTCAGGCCATTCTCGACCGCATAGTTGTGATCAATGACGAGATTGAAGAAGTATCGCTTTCGAAGGATGGGCGGCGCATTGATATCTCCTCGTCCCGCTCCCTCAGAGGAAATTTAGTTCACTACAATGAGTATCTTCCTGTATCGCAAATGGAAGAGGGGTTGAGTAGGAATCATTGCGTGAAGTTTCGGAGTGAATTTCATTATTTTAAAGGGGATGTGAATCAACATGCTCAGATATTGGTGAAGATTGATGAGGGCTACGTATTTGGTCGCTTGAATCAGATTGCACTCTTTTATGGTGTGGGGATTTTCTTAATACTCGGCTTTTTAAGCATGATGGTGTTTGCGATAGCTCGACGATATTTAGTGCAGCCGCTGGAGCGGGTGACTCGGCATGCTCAAGAGGGAAGTTCCCGGAATGAAACCTATTTTATTCATGAGTTTTCTGAACTGGACCGTACCCTTAGTGAATCGTTTAGCGCAATGCGTTCTCAACAATCGAATCTTCAAGAAGCATTGGATGAGACGCGATATTTGGACGGTATTCTCCGTACTGTTACCGATATAAACCAGCTGTTGATCTCAGCTAAAGGGGTTCAAGAACTGATTGCCAAAAGTGTCAACCGTCTTTCAGAACATCCCGGATATGCCCTGTGCTGGCTTGCGCTGGAAAAGGAAGGGAGGATAGAGGTACAAGCTTTTTCGGCCGATTCGACCCGATATTTGAGGGTAGGTACCGTGATGGGGTATGGTGTGAATACGAATGCAACCGATCCTGTTTTGAGAGCATTTGTCCACAGTGAAAGTGTAGCCATTGATCATTTGGAACGACTTACCTCTACGGCTCCATGGCACTTTATTGCCGAACTTGGAGGGTACGGATCGTTTATAGCCCTCCCTCTACGCCCCAGCGTTCATGAAAAACCTACCGGTGTTCTTGGGTTATATATGCTCCGTTCTGAGGGTTTTGACCCTAAAGAGATTGCGATGCTTGAAGAGCTGGCGGGAGATATAGGATTTGCCATTAGAGCATTCACTCAGCGTGAGCAACTGGAATATCACCTTACTACCGATCCTATTACCTCTCTTCCGAACCGAGTCTCCCTTGTAGATTCTCTCTCGCTGAACTCCGATGTCGTTTTAGCGATCATCAATATTGACCGTTTCAGTGACATTAACGAAGTCTACGGTATAACGATCGGAGATGGGGTATTGGCCGGATATGCGCACTGGTTGTCCCGTGTAATCCTAGCGCATAAAGGGCTATCATTATATAAATTGGGGAGCGATGAATATGTCCTTCTGTTTAGCGGGTGGAATGATATTGACCGATGCAGAGAAATTTTGGAGCAGCTTATTGGAATGAGCGCTAAAGAAGTATTTGTTGTCGAGGAGATCGAAATTGAGTTGACGATTACGGTGGGAATGGCGGCGCATTCTGATCGGATTCTTGAACAGGCTACGGTCGCACTGAAACAGGCCAAGTATGAGCATCAAAGTATCCAAATGTACGGGAGTACTCCATCCAGACGAGATCAAGAGAATAACATTGCTTGGTACAAACGGATCAAAGAGGCCATTGAAGAATCCCGTATCGTCCCCTATTTTCAGCCTATTGTGGATAACAAAACGGCTCAAATCGTTAAGTACGAAGCGCTTATCCGTCTTATCGATAAAGATGGGAGCGTTATCGGTCCGTACTCTTTTTTAGCGATTGCCAAAAAAACGAGATTGTATGGACAACTCACCAGAATCATGGTTGAAAAAACCATAGAACGGTTCAAAAACAGCACCATTCCCGTCAGTGTTAATCTCTCTACCGAGGATTTGCTCAATACCGAGTTGGCTGATTATATTGAGGCAAATATTTTGAAACACGCAATGGGTCATGCGGTTATTTTTGAAATTTTAGAGAGTGAAGGGATCGATAACTATACCGAAGTAAGTGCTTTTGTGGATCGCTTCAAATCGATAGGATGCCACTTTGCTATCGATGATTTCGGTTCGGGGTATTCAAATTTTGACCATTTACTTAAGCTTAATATCGATACGTTGAAAATTGACGGTAGCCTTATCAAAAATCTTCCCCATGACCGGAATGCGAGAATTTTCGTTCAACATATTCGCGATTTTGCCTTTGAAATGGGGATTAATACCGTAGCGGAATTTGTTGCGGATGAAGAGATTTACGCATGGGTAAAAGAGATAGGGATTGATGCGTCGCAAGGGTACTACTTTTATGAACCGTCAGCAACACTGATTGAAGGATAAGGGAAAAGATGGGAAGAAGCTATATCGGGCGTCAACCGATTGTTGATGCAAAAGGGAAAGTGTTTGCTTATGACTTGTTGTATACAAAGCCTACGACTGAAACCGTAGAGCATGCTACGGCTATTCTTATCAATAATCTTCAAAGTTCCTTTGGCATTGATCCGATTTTAGGTAAGCGGTTGGGATTTATTCGCGTTGACCGGGATGTTATTGTCCACGGACTGATTGATTTACTTCCAAAAGATCGAATAGTATTTGCTTTGTTGGAAACTAGTATAGTAGATGAACTATTGCAGAAATCTCTTGCTCAATATACCGCGCAAGAATATCGTTTTGCCCTGAATGACCTCCCGCTTACCCCTGAGAATATAGAGAAGTTTTCCCCAATATTCTCCTATATGAGTTATATTAAGGTAGATACGACATACAGTGAAAGTCTGATAGGTGAGTCGTACCAGAGAATCCACAAATTGGGGATACCTCTTATTGGCGCTAAAATAGAGTCACACGATATGCATGCTGCATGTGTCGTGCAAGGATTTAGCTATTTTGAAGGGTTTTTTATCTCTAAGCCCAAAGTACTTGAAAACCCTTCATTTTCTCTCGATCCGATGGAAGTGATGCGATTATGGAATATGCTCCAAGCCGATGAAGCGATCGATGTTTTGGTCGAAGCGTTTGAAAAAAATCATATGGTCAGTCTAAAATTAATCCGATTCATCAATTCGGCAATCTTTTCACTGCGCAATCCTGTTTCTTCAATCCGCCATGTTTTGACATTGATGGGGCGTGAACCATTGGCACGATGGGTGATGCTGCTGATGTATTCGGAAGCACAGAATTCGGATAGAAATACGATTCCCCTATTGTTGATGGTGGTAGAGCGTACGGAGTTGATGACACAACTCCTAGCACTAACTACCCCTGCACCGAGTAAAAAACAACTATCTACCGCTTATTTTGTGGGGATGCTCTCTTTAATTCATTTGCTTTTTCAAATTCCGCATCGGGAATTGCTTCATAGACTAAATGTGGCTCCTGAAATTGAGCGGGCATTGTTTGAAGGGGATGGATTTTACGGTGAGTTATTAACCATGGTTCGAGCGATTGAGATGTTTGATGTAGAGGCTATTGATCAGTTTTTAGAGAAACACGCGATTACCTATGAACGATTTGAACCGATTATTGCACAAGCGCGAGAAAAAGTAAATCAATTTGATGAAGCGATGGGGTGATAGCTCTCAAGATTTTCTCATCTACACCCATTATACTTTCTCTTAATTATTATAGTGTGAAGGTTTTCTTATGAAAAGAAGTTCCGTTTTGACACGGAGTATTATAGGCTATGGAGTGATCTTTATCCCTTTACTGGGGTGTGCTATGAGCTTTCAAGAGGTATCAGAACGGGCCTATGGCGTTTCCGGCGAAATGATTACCCTCGGTGGAAAAGTAGAAGCGACCGAGTATGAACGGGCATCGGTTGTTGCCAGCGAACCCTTATCGCTAGAGGGAACTACCCGCCGTATTCGAGCGGATGATCCCAGCGCCAATGGGCTGGAATATGGGATGATGGTCGGATTTACGATGAAGAACCCTCAAGTGGTGAGTGCACAGTATCGTCAGTACGATATTCGTTCAAAAGTATTTCAATATGAACTCAAACGGCAGCAAGGCTCGATTCAAGTCGCTTTGAAAAAAGATTGGCTGCTCTCACAACTAAGTATAGAACGGGTAAACATATTAGCGGAGAAAAAAGCATTTGCTGAGGAGGCTTATCGCCTCTCGTCCAAAAAATACCAATCCGGTCGCATGTCGCAGATGGAATTGCTTCGTCAAGAGACTGAATTGCATAATGCGACGCAAGAGTATGCTATAGCAGCTATGGAAGCGGAACATGCCCAATTGCGCTTGCAAGAGATGACGATGATTAAAGAAGAGGTCGTAGTAGATGATCTCCCGTTCTCTTTTATCCATGATGAAGGGCAAACACAAAAGCGGATCAATGAGGCATCTTCTATCACCCTTTTACGAGGGCGTGAAGAAGAGTTGAATGCGGAGATTGAAGTATTACGCCGCTCACGAGTAGACCGAATGAGTGTTGGGGTTGGTGTGACGAAGGAACCGATTCAAAACAGTGTCGATATGAAAGTGATCATCCCTCTGGTTTGGAGTGAAAAGAATGAAAAGAAAATTGCCGCACTGATGAGTGAGCGCAGTGCCTTAATCGCTCAACGCAATAGCGCCGAGGGGAAATTACGTGTAAGTGTTTTCGGGGCATTGGAGCATCTTGAAGAGAGAGAAAACCGAATTAAAGAATTGATGGCGGCAGAAAAAAGCTATGAAAACCTTTTTCGCATGGCACACAAAGGATTTGAAGGGGGCGTTGTGTCCCAATTTGAGTATTTGGCAACCAAGAACGCTTTTTATGATGCTCGGTTGCGTAGTGTCGCCCTTAAGGCGGATTATGTCGAAGAGATGAGCGCTATGGAAGAAAAACTAGGGAGAATTTGGTAATGAAGTGGAGTTTACTTTTACTGTCTATAGCGACTGCCGCTATCGCACAAATCACAATGAACAATGAGCAAATAAAAAGAATAGGGATTAAACTTGATACGGTTCATTTGATTAAGAGTGAAGCGATGGGTCCTTTTATCGGATTGTTTGAATACAGCGATAAAGGGTCTAAAAATTATACCCTCAGTTCGGAAGCGACGGTGGTAGAGTTAATGAAGCAAACGGGGGATCGTGTCAAAAAAGGGGAGGCAATTTGTAAAATTGCTTCCTCTGAACTTCTCGCAAGCCGATACGAATTGATCGATATCCGTAATCGCCTTAAATTAGCACAGGAGTATGCTAAAAAGGATGCCGGATTGTATAAAGACGGAGTGATCTCTCAGCGTGAATCCCAAAAAAGTACCCTCGAAGTGATGAGTCTTCAAGCGAAAGTCGGTGAAATACAGAACCGGTTTATTTTTTCCGGAGCAGATATGGCACCTAAAGATGGGATGATTTTTACGATTCGCGCTCATCAAGACGGAATTCTTGCCCATGCTCCGATTAAAACCGGAGAAAAAATTGACCCTTTTGTCCCCTATTTGAAAATAGCGAATGCAAGTGCCTTTAGTGCATATATCAAAATTCCCCCTAAAATGATCGGATCAGTCCACAAAGGGGCGGATGTCATGGATAAAACAGGGGCTCAAGTAGGAAAAGTGAGTGCAGTCTCCTCTTCGGTGGATATGATGAACAACTCCGCTACCGCCGTAGCGACCATTACCAAAGCCAACGAAGATTATCGAGCGGGAACATCGAGTGAATTTTTTATTGCATCGAGCAAAATGGAAAACTGGATGCTGCTTCCTCGGGTATCAGTGACCAAATACAAAGGTCAAGATATCTGTTTTGTGAAAACGGCGACCGGATTTGAACCGAAAACGGTAGCAATTCAAAAAATCTACAAAGAACATATCGCTGTTAAGGCAGAAGGATTTGCCCCTCATGACCAGGTTGTGACCGAAGGGATTATTAATCTCAAAGGTATTTTAAGCGGTATGGGATTTGAATAATGCTTAATTCTATTATTGAATTTTCTCTCAAACAACGACTGATTGTTATTCTCCTCTCTCTGGCCCTTTTTTTGTATGGGGTCTACTCCTTCTTTAAAATCCCGATTGACGCATTCCCGGATATCTCTTCGACTCAAGTTAAAATTATTATGAAAGCTCCGGGGATGACACCCGAAGAGGTGGAGAGTAGAGTTGTTAAACCGCTTGAAGCCGAACTTTTGGGGCTGGAAAATGAAAAACTTCTCAAAAGTACATCGAAATACGGTATCGCCGATGTAACGATCGATTTTTTCGACGGTTCGGATATCTATCGTGCCCGCGCACAAGTCTCTGAAAAACTTGGAAGTATCTTGCCAAATCTTCCCAAAGGGGTGAGCGGAGGGATGGCCCCGATCACGACTCCGTTGGGTGAAGCGTTTATGTTCACCATCGAAGGGGAAATCAGCCAAAAAGCCAAGCGTGAACTGCTTGATTTTATGATTCGTCCTGCTTTACGAGGTGCTAAAGGGGTTGCGGATGTGAATGCGCTGGGGGGAGAAGTCCGAGCGATTGTCGTACAACCCGATTTTATGGCGATGCGTCACTTGGGAATTCCGCTGAGTACCCTTCAGGATGCTCTGGAAAAGAATCTCAAAAATGATGGAGCGGGGCGGATTGATGAGCATGAAGAGAGTTTTTTGGTTAAAGTTGAAAGCGGTGTAAAAGATCCCGACGAGATTGCCAATATTACTATCCACTCTCCGAATGGTCCGATCCGAATCGGCGATTTTTGTGAAGTGCGCGATGATGCCAGAACACGGATGGGATTTGTAACCAAAGACGGGGTAGGTGAAGCAACCGAGGGGTTGGTTCTGACCCTCAAAGGGGCGAATGCCAAAGAGACCATTGTTCAGATCAAAGAGCGGCTCAAACAGCTTGAACCACAGCTTCCTGAAGGGGTCAGTATTGTCCCTTTTTATGATCGAAGTAATTTGATCGACAAAGCGGTCGGAACGGTAACAAAAGCATTGGTTGAAGCCATCGTTTTGGTTATTATCCTCTTGATGCTCTTTTTGGGGGATATTCGAGCGGCGATAGCGGTGAGTGTGATTTTGCCGTTTTCACTTGCGATTGCTTTTTTAATGATGAAATATTTCGGATTGAGTGCGAATTTGATGAGTTTGGGCGGATTGGCGATTGCAATCGGGATGTTAGTCGATTCGGCAGTCGTAGTGGTCGAAAATGTTTTTGCTCAATTGAGCAAAAATGATCAATCGCTTCCAAAACTTCATCAGGTATACCGCGCGACTAAAGAGGTTAGCATAGCGGTATTCAGCGGTATTTTGATTATTGCCGTCGTCTTTTTGCCGTTGTTGACCCTCGAAGGGTTGGAGGGGAAACTTTTTGCCCCTGTAGCGATGACCATTGTTTTTGCATTGTTCGGTTCCTTGGTTTTATCTTTGACTCTTATTCCGGTGGTTGCTTCGCTGATTCTAAAAAGTACACCGCATGAAGAGACCCATTTGGGGGCTTTTTTTGCCCGTATGTATGCCCCGATGCTCTCGTTCGCCCTCAATCGTACGAAAACTCTTTTTATAGGAGCGATCATTTTTTTAGTGATCAGTTTCTCCCTTTTTGGGGTTGTGGGTAAAAGTTTTATGCCTACCCTAGATGAGGGAGATATTATTTTGGGGGTTGAAACACCGCCGTCCATTTCGTTGGATGAATCCAAAGAACTCAATCTGGCGATACAGCGATCTATTTTGGCACATGTCCCTGAAGTGAAAAGAATTATTGCACGAACAGGGTCGGATGAGCTCGGACTTGATCCGATGGGATTGAATCAAACCGACACCTTTATTACCCTTAAACCGATGGAGGAGTGGAAAGCTGCGAATAAAGAGGAGGTTAAAGCAAAAATTCATGATGCCATCAAAAATTTTCCCGGGATCAGTTTTGGATTTACCCAGCCTATTGAGATGCGGGTTTCCGAGATGCTAACCGGTTCACGGGGTGATTTAGCCGTTAAAATCTACGGTACTGATATCGAAACTTTGAATGCTCTCAGTGAAAAAATAGCAACGACGTTGGAAAAAATCAAAGGTTCTTCCGAGGTATTTACCACGTTAAACGAGGGGGTAAATTATCTGCGGGTTAAGCCAAACCGGATTGAATCGGCTAAAACAGGGGTGGATACGGCAGAATTGGGCCTTTTTCTGAAAACAGCGTTAGAGGGGGTTACAATTACAGAACTTCCGATCAAAAATTCAAGAATACCGGTATTGATGCGCCTTGATAGCGAAGTCTCTCAGGATATGGGATTGTTTAAGTCGCTTGAACTTCCGTTGAGCGAGGGGATATCGGTGCCGATTTCCAGCATCGCTGATATAGAGTCGGTTGAGGGTGTATTGAAAGTAGATCGCGAAAATGCCGAGCGACTGAGTACCGTTCGCGCCAACGTAGAGGGGCGAGATTTGGTTGGATTTGTCGAAGAGGCGAAACAAAAAATTGCCCAAAATGTCCCTCTCCCAAAAGGGTATCATTTGGTATTTGGCGGACAGTTTGAGAATCAACAGCGCGCGGCAGCTAAATTGATGACCGTTATCCCGGTCAGTATCGGGGTTATCTTTTTAATCTTATTTTTCACATTCCGATCCGTAAACTCAACATTGCTGATATTGCTCAATATCCCCTTTGCTGTTACCGGGGGGATTATCTCACTTACCCTCAGCGGTGAGTATCTCTCCGTCCCCGCGTCGGTCGGATTTATCGCCCTCTTCGGGATCGCCGTCCTTAACGGTGTGGTGATGGTGAGTTATTTTAATACATTACTCAAAAATGGCAGTACGATTGACGAAGCCGTTCGGGATGGGGCAACGCGGCGGCTTCGACCGGTACTGATGACGGCGTTTATCGCGGCGTTGGGCTTATTGCCCCTGTTATTTGCTACCGGAGTCGGAAGCGAGGTTCAGAAACCCCTTGCCATCGTTGTTTTAGGGGGACTGGTTACCTCCACCATCCTAACGCTATTGATTTTACCGCCGGCCTTTAAAATGATCTATCTAAGGGGAAAACGATGAGCCTAAAAGGGATGGATATCTATTTCGAGATGGAAAACAAAGATACTCTGGTCGATTTTTTACTGGCAAAAGGGTATGATGATTTTTACTTTTTCCGTTGCAGTCATTATGGGGCAGGGGCATTTTTAATCAGTCCCGAAGAGCAGGTGAGCGCGAGACGGGAGTTTGGATTGTTTCGCCTTTTTGCGGAAAAGGAAGAGATACCTCCTCTTGCTCAGGCAATAAAGGGTGAACTGAAAGGTAAAACCCTTAAAATATTTAGCTATGAGGTTAATGAGATATAGATGCGAATTTTAATTGCGGATGATGAAGAAGAATTGCTTGAACTGTTAAAATTCTCATTGCAAGGGGAGTGGATTGTAGATACGGTTTCCACAATAGAGGAAGCAAAAGCGCATCTGGATGCCTATCACTATCAAGTGGTTCTACTGGATCGTACCTTTAACGGTGTCGATAGAGTCCATGAACTCATCCGTTATTCTAAAGCGAAACATCCGCAGCTTCCCGTATTGGTACTCAGTGCGCTTGGCAGTGTTGATGATAAAGTTCAAGGTTTTGAATTCGGTGCAGACGATTATCTTGAAAAACCGTTTGACATCAAAGAATTATGGGCCCGTATCAGTGCATTAGCTCGTCGTTTTTCACCTAAAATCAAACATTTTGAGGGGATCGAAATTGATCTTGCCACTCAGAGTGTTCTCAAAGAGGGTATTCCGATTACCCTTAGTAAAAATGAACAAACCCTCTTGTTTTACCTTCTCTCTCGAGAATCGGTGGCAACGCGCGAAGAGATCATGGATGCTCTGTACGATAATCCTCAGAACGTTACCCAAAATGCGGTAGATGAATTGGTCGCACGGCTCCGTAAAAAACTTCACCCTTCCCTCATTAAAACCATTAAAACACGGGGATACCTGATTGAACGTTAAACAAAGCGGATCGCTGAAGATTCAAATAGCTTTATTGTTTTCGTTATTGATGGCTATCGCTTTTAGTATTAACTGGGGTGTTGCAACGGAAACTATGCAGGGGGAAAAAGTTGAAGATCTAGAAAAAGTTCTCCACCATATTCTGATTGAGAGTGTGGATGAATATATAACTGAGCCTTTGGATACTCATAGCAATCTCTCCTTTTTGTATGCCGTTCCCCACAATCAGATGGTTTTACGCAATTCCGAATCCAATCATTTACGGTTTATGATTTCCAAAAGCCCCTTGCCGAAGTCTCAGAATCTTATATGCGCATCGGTAGAACTTCCTAACGGCCTTTACCTCAATGCGCTCAGTGATGATCTTAAAGTACGTGCCTCGGTTGATAAATACGCCCAAAAGCTTCTCGTGCGGTATTTTTATTCTCTGTTGGCGATTTTAATTGTCAGTTTTGCTCTCTTACATTATTACATGAAACCCTTGGGGATATTGGCACAAAAAACAAGGGCATGGAAGAACGGTGATCCGTTTGAATTTGCGTTGGACAATCCGGGGTATGAGATAGCCGAAGTTTCCTATGCATTTAGTGCATTAATCCGTCGTATTGAAGGGTATCGTTCCAAAGAAAAAGAGTTATTCAAAGAAGCGGCGCACGAGCTTAAAACACCGCTTGCACTGATGCGTTCACGTTTGGATGTGTATGAAAACAGTGTAGGGTACGATAAAACCAAATTTATCGCCGATTTGGGAAGCGATATCGAGCGGTTAACGACGGAATTGAAAAATGTCCTTTTTCTGGAGAGTTCCGATTTTGAAGATCCGGTTTTAGTGGATATGAATCAGGCCCTTAGAACCATAATTCATAAAGTAGACATCCTCGCACAGCGAAAACGATTGCGTATTCATTTGCCAATTCAAAATTTTACGGTCAATATTCCCGAAAAAGTGTTGAATAAAGTACTGGTAGCTTTGATTGAGAATGCGATGACGTATGCAGTTGAGGGGAGTGTCATTGATATTGAAATTGATCCTGTTCGTCGCAGCCTCTCGCTGGTAAATGAGGTGGGGGAAGACAAATATCTGTTTAGCTCCAAGATCGGGCAAAAAATACTAAAACGGATCAGCGAAGAACTCCAATTTAGCTATGAAATTCTTCACGATGAGAAAAGGTACCGGATTACACTAATCTTTAGTTAAACGTCCGCGCATTAAAAAATAGATGCCGATTCCAATACCGCTCCAAATGACAAATCGTATCCACGTGTGCAATTCCAATCCCGACATGATAAACAATAAGAGGAAGAAATTCAGAGGTATCAGTACCCAGAACATCGGAACACGAAACGTCCCTACCAGACCCTTACGGCGTAACAAGATAATGGCGACCGCAACGATAAAATAGGCGAAGAGGGTTCCGATATTGACGAGTTCAGCCAAAATTTTTAGCGGTACGAATCCGGCAAGAAATGCAAGGAAGAAGCCGCCTATAAGGGTGAGTTTGAAAGGGGTATTGTATTTAGGGTGAACTTCACACAGCTTTTTCGGGAGGAATCCGTCACGTGAGAGGGCAAACGCGACGCGGGTGAAGCCCAATCCCATAACAAGCATTACGGTTGTGATGGTGACGACGGCGCCCAAAGCGATAATGCTGGCCAGAAAAGGCTCATCCACTTTGACCATCGCAAATGCGAGGGCATCAGGGACATTAAGCTCTTTGTAATTGACCATAGAGGTGAGGGTGAAACTGACCAATATGAAGAAGAGGGTTGAAAATGCGAGCGCGAGCATCAACGCTTTCGGGATCGTTTTCGTTGGGTCTTTGGTCTCTTCGGCGACAGTAGAGATCGCATCAAATCCTAAATAGGCAAAAATGATTAAACTTGTCGCATGCCACACCCCCTCAAAACCAAACGGGAAGAAATTTCGGATATTGTTGATATCGAAATGCTGCAATCCGAAGAACACGAATATCGATAACACAGCAATCTTTATATAGACAATAATGTTATTGACTCGTGCGCTCTCTTTGATTCCGATCGCAAGGAGGGCAAAGATGAAGAAAATAACCAGAAATGCGCTCAAATCAACAAAGGTCCCTTTGGCAGGATCATAGGCACCGCTGAGTGCGGTGGGGAGGGCAATATGAAAATTGGTATCGATAAAGGTGCGAAAATAGCCCGACCACCCCGTTGCGACGGCACTGGTGGCAACACCGTATTCGAGAAGCAGATTCCATCCGACCAGCCAAGCGAAAAACTCACCCAGTGTAGCATAGGTATAGTTGTATGCGCTTCCCGATACAGGATAGATCGAACTCATTTCTGCATAGATTAACGCCGTAATGCCGATCGCTACGGCCGCAACCAAAAAGGACAACACGATAGCCGGTCCTGCCGTAGTTGCCGCCGCTTGACCCGTGATGACAAATATCCCCGCTCCGATGATGGCACCGACACCGATGAAAGAGACATCCAAAAGATTCAAATGCCGAGCGAGGCCGGAACCTTCTGTTTTTGGAATTTTGGTACTAAATAATCCCATTAAAACCTGCTTGTTTTGATTTTATATACGCAATCATGCTTTCTCAATATGATTTTACTGTTAATGAACAAAAAGTTATCAAAAATAATGGGAATTGGTGTATAAAAAATGAGTAATGGGAAATAAAAGAAAGAAGTATTATAAAGTGATGGTGCGGATGAGAGGACTTGAACCTCCACACCTTGCGGCACCAGATCCTAAGTCTGGCGTGTCTACCAATTTCACCACATCCGCACATAAAAAGTCTAAGGTGGTACGCCCTAGAGGATTCGAACCTCTGACCGATGCCTTAGAAGGGCATTGCTCTATCCAGCTGAGCTAAGGACGCATGAGTATATGGTGCGCCCGATAGGGTTCGAACCTATAACCTACGGATCCGAAGTCCGTTACTCTATCCAGTTGAGCTACGAACGCACAATCGCCTTCTAAAACATCGCGTATCAAAAGTGTTTCAAACCAGAAACAAATGGGGTGGAATATGGGAATCGAACCCACGACCCTCAGAACCACAACCTGATGCTCTAACCGACTGAGCTAATTCCACCATCTGAAAAAGAATCTGTTTGAAATGATACATATAAAGAAAAAACATGGTCGGGGCGAGAGGACTCGAACCTCCGGCCCCTTGGTCCCAAACCAAGTACTCTAACCATACTGAGCTACGCCCCGACACATTCCTAAAATGACTCTTGCGAGCTAAATTAGTGAGGCGAAATTATAGTGTACTATTTTAAAAATGTCAAGATAACTTGCAAAAAGGGCACCTGAGCTTACTGTTGAAGTAAACTCAGTGTTAGCGTAGGTGTGTTAATTAGAATTGGATCATCCCGTCAACCGGCGAGCTTGCGGTTGCATAGGGACGTTTCGGAATACGTCCTGCCAGGTAGCTTAAACGACCTGCAATGACAGCATTTTTCATCGCTTCCGCCATAAGGATAGGGTTTTGAGCCTGAGCAATAGCGGTATTCGTTAAAACCCCGTCTGCTCCGAGCTCCATCGCCAATGCCGCATCGCTTGCGCATCCGATACCTGCATCAACGATGATAGGCACTTTTACCGCTTCACGTACAAACACAATGTTATAACGGTTTTGGACACCCAATCCTGATCCGATCGGTGCTGCAAGGGGCATAATAGCATGTGCTCCCGCATCTTCAAGACGGCGGGCCATAATCGGATCATCACTGGTGTAGGCCATGATCGTAAACCCCTCTTTGGCTAACACTTCACACGCTTTGATCGTTTCTAAAACATCGGGATAGAGCGTTTTTAGGGTATCCCCGATGACTTCGAGCTTGATCAGGTCGATTCCTGTCGCTTCGCGGGTAAGACGGAAAAGGGTGATCGCCTCTTCGGCAGTGGTACATCCTGCGGAGTTAGGGAGGAATTTGACATTGGTTCCGGCAAAGGTATCGCGTAGATTGGCTTCATTGGGGTTGGTAATATTGAGACGGCGGACGGCTACGGTAATGAGTTCAGAGCCTGATGCAAGGGTGGCAGCTTTGGTCGTTTCAAATGAGTCATATTTGCCGCTTCCTACGATGAGGCGGCTGCCGAGGGTGTATTTTCCGATTTGTAATGTGTGCATTTTAAAGTTCCTTTAGCAATTGAATAATACTCAGGGGCAATATTTCATGCTCGATTTGGCGAATTTTAGCCGAAAATTCTTCTAAAGTATCGGATGAATTTTTGGTAAAACTTTTTTGCAAGATTATGTCACCGCCGTCGAGTTCATCCGTGACCCAATGGACACTTACACCGCAAACTTGTTCATCACTTTCAAAACTCCGCTCAATAGCTTTGGCCCCTTTGAATGCGGGGAGGAGCGAGGGGTGAAGGTTGATGGAGCGGATATTGGATGTGAATATGGGGGTTAAAATCCGCATAAATCCGCACAATACAACGAGGTCAGGATTGTAGTCGCGAATACTCTGCACTAAGGCTTCATCATACGCTTCTCTGGAGGGAAAGAGGGTATGATCGATCACTTCGACCGGTATGCCGGCTGCGCGTGCTTTGGCAATCCCTGCAGCATTAGGATTATTGGTAATAGCGCAGGTTATGAGGGCGTGTTTATGGTGGATTTTTTCGATTATATTGGCGAGGTTGGTCCCCTCGCCGCTAAAAAGTGCGACGATACGCTTCATAATGTTGTGATTCCTTCGATAATGTCATAGGGGGTGAGTGCGTAGTTGTTCTTGTCAAATTTTTGCGCTGCAAGTGTGTGTGCAAGCGAGGCTTGAAGTGCGGCGTTCATTGGGTCAACGCCTTGTGCGAGGAGTGCGCCGACAAGGCCGCTCAGAACATCCCCGCTCCCTCCCTTCGCCAAAGCAACCGTGCCGTGAGGATTGATGAAAAAACGCTCTTGGGTACCGATGATGACATTGGCGCCTTTTAGAAGTAACACGGCATTAGGATACGCTGCGCAAAACTGTTCGACATAGGCAAATCGATCGTTTTGTAAGGTTTTCACGTCTATATCGGCGATTCCGCATACCCGTAAGATGTGGGTGAACTCTTTGGGATGAGGGGTTAGAACAATCTGTTTACGCATCAATAGCGTACTAAATAATGTGTGATAAAAAATATCGGCATCGAGAACAAGCGGAAGGTCGTTATCCAGCAACTCTGAGAGTTCATCGTCGCAAAACTCTTCTCCCAATCCCATTCCCAGTGCAATGGCGGTTGCAGTCGAGGGGAGCGAATGACTCTGCATCAGTTCGAAGGGGATGGTGACGTTTTCATTGCTGATTAAACTGACCAAACCCGTACCGAAACGGAGGGCGGCAGAACCTGCGATGATCGAAGCCCCGATTTTCTCGCCGCAGATAACACTTAAATGTCCGTAGCTTCCTTTGTGAGTGGAAATTTGTGTACGAAGCGGCAGAGACAGATCGCTTGGATCGAGTAATTGCCATGTCGAGGATATTTCATAGCGTGAGCGTGAAATCCCAAGATTGGCAACACGGATTTCACCCACGTATTCTTTGGCTGCGTCACTAAAGAGACTCCGTTTAAGTCCCCCCATAGTGATGGTGAGATCGGCTTTAAAGGTATGGGGGTCGAGTGCCCCGTTTGCGAACAAACCGCTGGGGACATCGCAGGCTATTTTAAAAGCATCAAAGCGATTAAGCAGATCGAGCAGTTCGCACGTTGCAGGGTCGAGGCCGCGATTAAGCCCACTGCCAAAGAGGGCATCGACGATGACGTCGTAGTGCGTATCGTTTTGATACTGAAGTGAAATACGATAATCCCCTTCGAGCTGCCGTGCGAGGATCCGTCCATCAGCTCCATTATTTCCGTTTCCACAGACGATCAAAACAGAAGAAGCAGGGGGGAAGTGTTCCAGAATATAATGGCCCATAGATGCAGCCGCATGCTCCATCATAAGTTCTTCGCTTAACGCGAATTTACTCACAGCACGCTGATCAAGAGAGGTCACTTCACTATAAAGGTTTTGCATTGAAATACCTGTTTTAAAGGGTTATTGGAGTATAATAACTTTTATGAAAAACGATTATATCGCAATAGCCTGCAAGACACTTGAAATCGAATCCAATGCCCTTGTCGAAGCGATGGGGAGGGTAGGTGATGAGATCACCCGAACCGTGGAAATTATCCTCGCGTGCCGTGGAAAACTGGTTATTACCGGAGTGGGGAAATCAGGACTGATCGGTGCCAAAATTGCCGCGACGTTTGCCTCTACGGGGACACCCAGTTTTTTTCTTCATCCTACCGAAGCGCTTCACGGTGATTTAGGGATGATCGGTAAAGAAGATGCAGTTCTTGCAATCAGCTACAGCGGGGAGAGTCCGGAACTCAGTTCCATCCTCCCTCACATCAAACGTTTTGATATCCCTCTGATCGGGATGACGCGAAATGCTGATTCAACGTTGGGCCGTTACAGCGATGAGGTGATTAATATCAATGTTTCAGCCGAAGCGTGTCCTCTCGATATAGCCCCGACAAGCTCAACGACCCTTACTCTTGCTATGGGGGATGCTCTTGCGGTGTGTTTGATGAAGGCCCGCAATTTTCAGAAAGAGGATTTTGCCTCCTTCCATCCCGGCGGAGCATTGGGCAAACGGCTGTTTGTCAAAGTGTCCGATTTGATGCGTACCGAAAATTTGCCGATTGTCGATGAAAACACTCCGCTAAAAGAGGCACTTTTAACCCTTAGCGAGGGGAGACTCGGTACAGCGATGCTTACCGATGAATCAGGAAAATTGTCAGGATTGCTCAGCGATGGCGATATTCGCAGAGCACTTTTGAGTGAGACATTTTCACTGGAGGCTCCTGCCAAAATGTTTGCTACTAAAAATCCTCTTGTCATCAGTGACGCTACGATGCTTGCAAGCGATGCGTTGGTTTTGATCGAAAACAAAAAAATTCAGTTGCTGGTGGTCACTGACCAAAACGGCATTATTCAAGGTGCATTGCACCTTCATACACTCGTGGAAGCAGGTATCTCATGATGCGTTTAAATAAATTTATTGCTCATTACTCGACGTATTCCCGTCGTGAAGCCGATCAGGCTATTTTGGACGGATATGTCCGTATCGACGGTGAAATTGAAAAGAATCCCGCTGTTTCGGTGGATGAACGTCATGCAAATGTGAGTGTGAGCGGTAATAAAATCACCGCAACCGATCAATTTACGGTGATCGTTTACAACAAACCTCGCGGGGAACTGGTGACCAAGAAAGATCCTCAAGGGCGCAAAACAATCTACGATTCGCTTTCAAAAACGTATCGACATTTTATCCCTGTGGGACGTCTTGACTTTGCCTCGGAGGGGTTGTTGCTCCTCACCGATGCATCTCGGGTTGCTACGGCATTGATGACTTCCAAAATGGAACGGGTCTACAAGCTTAAAATCAAAGGCCCCGTTACCGATGCAATGAAAGTGGCCATGGGGGAAGGTTTGGAACTTGAAGATGCCAGCGCGGGAGCACACGAGCATGCTGAAGCCGGGCCGATGAGCTTCGCTCCGTTTTATGCCTATCAGGTGCAAAAAGATCAAGGGGATTATTCGATTCTGAAAGTGGCTATCGGAGAGGGACAAAACCGGGAATTGCGCCGCTTTTTTGCCCATTTTGGCGCTGAAATCGTTGACTTGAAACGACTGAGTTTCGGGGGGATTGAACTCAATAACCTCCCTACGGGAAAAGTCCGTTTTTTAGAGCGTAACGAATATACCTCTTTGAGAGAATTTTTAGATGCCAGCGAGAAAGCGGGCAAAATGAAACAAAAATCGCAACCCAAAGCCCCAAGAGCCGAAGGGAAACCGGAGTATAAAACCGAGCGCAAGCCGGAGCCGAAGTTTGCCAAAGAGAAAGCCAAGTCTGAAAAAAGAGTCTTTACCAAAGACCGGGCAAAAGTAAAAGCGAAGCCGGAGAATGACTCGTTTTCAACCAATAAATACAATCCGGATAAAAAATTTGCAAAAGGGGCTTATAAAAAATGAAAATATTGAAATTTCCAACCAGTCATAAAACACAGTTGATGGATATCAGTGCTGAGGTGAAAGAGGCAGTGATTAAATCGGGGATCAAAGAGGGCGTTTGTGTCGTATTTACCCCCCATACGACGGGAAGTGTTTTTTTATTTGAAAACGCCGATCCGAACCTTCGTCGTGATCTTTTGAGTGCACTGAGTAAGGTGATTCCGAATGATGAACCTTATACGCACGTAGGGGATAATGCGGCAGCGCATCTGAAATCTTCTCGTATGGGTGCATCGGTCAGTATTCCGGTATTGGATGGGCGTCCGATGTTTGGTAAATGGCAGGGGGTGTTTTTCGGTGAATTCGATGGCCCTCGCCAGGCACGCGAAGTGATTATCAAAGTCATCGCAGGTTAATTGTGGCAGACTTTACCTATCTGCTTCGTCCGAAAAAATTTGACGATGTGGTAGGTCAGTCTCATCTATGCTCACCCGATGCTCCACTCCGTTCTCTGTGCGAGAGCGGCAACCTTACCCACTCTTTTTTTTACGGCCCTCCCGGATGCGGCAAAACAACCCTTGCTCGAATTATTGCTGCCGTTATGGAAATGCCCTTTTATGAATTTAATGCCACTTCACTTAAAATCGAGCAGCTTCGCAAAATTTTTGACCAATATGAAGGCTCTTTAACCAAACCCCTTGTTTTTATCGATGAGGTGCACCGCCTCGCAAAAAATCAGCAGGAAGTGTTATTGCCGGTTATGGAAAAAAACAGTGTGTTAGTGATCGGTGCATCGACAGAAAATCCCTATTTCTCGCTTACTGCGGCGATGCGATCGCGCTCATTGTTGTTTGAATTGCACTCTATCGGTTTTGAAGCGTTAGACGATTTGTTAGTTCGAACAGCCGTGGCGGTCGATGACGAGGCACGTGAATATTTGATCAGCAGTTCGGGCGGTGATGCTAGGGCGATGCTTAAACTTCTCGAAGTTGCATCCGCACTGGGTAAACCGATCACATTGGCACTCTTAAAATCACTCCGTCCTGCGGCGCAGAGTTTGGGAAGTTCGGAAGCGGGAGTCCATTATGATCTTGCTTCGGCCTTGATTAAAAGTATTCGCGGGAGCGATCCTGATGCGGCTATCTATTATCTCGCACGTCTTATTGAGGGGGGAGAGCCGCCGGAGTTTATTGCGCGGCGTCTTGTTATCCTTTCGAGTGAAGATGTGGGTAATGCCAATCCTCAGGCGCTCATTTTGACAACTTCAGCGATGATGAGTGTCAAGCAAATCGGCTATCCCGAAGCGAGAATTATCCTTGCTCAAGCGGTAATTTATCTCTGTGCATCCCCAAAATCCAATACCGCCTACAATGCGATCAATGCCGCACAAAATGCTGTGAAAAACGGGGTGCTTATGGATATTCCCGAACATTTGCGCCAGCAGCACAAAGGGTATCTCTATCCGCATGACTTCGGCGGGTGGGTAGAGCAGAAATATCTCTCAAAACCGCTCAAATTTGTCGAGTTTAAAAACAGCGGCTACGAAGCAAAGATGGGAGAATGGATCGAGAAGGTATGGGGGAAATAGTTCTCTCTTCTGAATAACCCGAGGTGTGTTCACAATTGACAACTACAACGGTGATAGTTTATAAACTTCCAACATACTTTGTTAAAACTGCAAAACTTTTTTTTAACGATTCTAAATTATTATGTGCTTTTGCGACACCGATTGAGCCTTCTATGGATGAAATAATAAAAAGGGCTTGATCGTTGGTATCGAACTGGGTTTTAGTCTGCTTTAGTTCTTGTGCTTTTTGAAGTACTTTATTGACCGATTCTTGCCATCTAGCATAGACACTTTGGAGATAGCTGAAAAATGCTTCGTCTTTGTCACTCATATCCAGTACGAAATTGATGAGCGGACAACCGTGTTTGATCTCCAAAAAACTCTCCGTATCTGCATACATATACAGATAGGCATTGATCTGTTGTATTAATGTCTCGATAGGGTGTTCGCTCTCGTCGAAAGGGGCTATCCAGTGTGCTTGTAAAATAGTCTCTAAATAATGGTGTATACTCGCCAAAACTAACTCATTTTTGTTGGTAAAATGGTAGTACATCGCTCCTTTGGTGATTTTGGCTATTTTTAAAATATCCATTAAACTAGTAGCGCAATACCCTTTTTTATACAAAAGATCGAAGGTTATATCTATAAGTAGTTTTTCTGTCTTTTTCATACTTTTGGCATCCGATAAATTAATAAATAATTATATTGCATAAAAGTATCTATTTGATTAATAACCAGGATTTAAATACAGACCTATCGGTATAAATTGGAATATTTCTTGCTTGAAATATGTTTAATACAGGTTAGGAGCACTTCATGATCGTAACATCCTCAGCAAATTCAGCGCAAGTTTACACAACCAACAAGACTAAAGCTACGTCGGCGTACGAAAGTACAACAACTCCTACGCAAACACAGCAAACGGATCAAAATACTGAAATACAAAAAAAAGAAGAACCTACAAAAGCAACTACAGAGGTTCAAAATGAAACTCAAGAACCCATAACGACACAGCAAGAGATAGAAATAAAACAACAAGCATCGCAGACTGCGAGCGAGACAAAAGATAGCCCACTAGCAACGGCTATACAAGAGAGTTCGCAAACGCAAAGCGTGGAGCAGACAAAAGCAACAGATAAAATGGCGCAAATGGAAGAGAAGTACAAAGATATCTACACCCCTATGCCTGAAAAGTTTTCTCAAGAGATAGAGGATTTACAAACAAAGCTGATACGAGAGAGATATCCTGATTATCTTACGATTGATGAATTTGCCAAAAAATATTTAGTTCCGATTGAAAGCCCAACTCCAGAGGCCGAGGCGAAAGCAAAAGCCCTACAAGACGCAAAGATGGCTGAATCCCTAAAAACGGAAGGACCAAACCACTATAACGGCGGTTTGCCGCGTGATGAAGAGCGGGAAGCTTTTATCGCTTCCGTTATGAAACAACATCCCAATAATACAATGGATAAATACTTTGACCTCTCAAACTCTCCGCAGAGAGCTAGAGCTTTGAATGCGGCAATATATGAAGGATTGGAAAATGGAGAAACTCTTGATGAAGCCAAAGCAAAGGCTAGTCAAGTGATGGATACGTATTTGGACAACACTGAAATGGTTCAAAAGATGTTTGATCGTTCAAGGTCGTTTTTCCATGAGTATTATGATGCAATGGAGAAAAGCACTGAAGAAAGTAAAAAAATCATGGAAAGAGATGGAATTCTTCAACTTCAAAAAGATGACGGTTCCATCAAATACGATGGGACGGTGCTTGATCTAAGAGAGTATGGATTCGATAGAAAGATATCAACATTTACGCTGTCTAAAAGCAATAATACCATGATTGCCTCCCTACAAGAGCAAATCAAATTTTTTGACTTTATACTCAAGAATCAAGATCTCGTAAAGAGTAAATATGATGAACTTGACGAAAAGTATAAACAACGAAATAGTTTTAACGATACGGTTATAACGCCGGTCAAAGAGGCTCTTCCCATTGCCCAAAGAGCCTTAGACGTTTTTAGTAAATATGAGATTTTTGACAATTGAATGAAAGGGATGCTGGTCTTATCGATTTTTAGCTATTCTTGTATATAAAGCCCATTTTGACGGAAATTTGAAGCAAATTTGTCACTTAAGGCCTTAGCTAACGTAACTGCAGCGTTGAGGTTGGCATCCATTTGGATGGAGGGAAAATAGCTAATTATGATGCCTCAATAAACAATTCCCACTAGAATTTTAGGGGTTGAAGCCATTTTGATGTGGTGGGATTCCAAAATCGTATGACTATAAGTGTGCTAGCGGTACCGACAAAAGCGCCTGCGATCACATCGCTGGGGTAATGGGCACAAATCATAAGTCGACTGATTCCTATAAGAACAGCAAAGAGCCATACCGGAGTTGCTTTAGGCCACAGATAAGTGATGGCTGTGGCGAGGGCAAATGCTGTTGCGGTATGGCCTGAGGGGAATGAGGTGAGGGCTCGGTCAATATGGAGAAAATCAAATCCGTACAATCCATGCGCAAACAATTCTGAAGGTCTGTATCGTCCTGCGATCCATTTGATAATATCAGCGCTTATTCCCGATGCCGCAACTACGGAAAAAAGAAAAAAGGTGATATTCGCCCAGTGATATTTTTTCCATACGTAGCGAAATAAAAGGGATGTAATACTAAATCCCACAAGATAGTAGAGGGCATCCCCGAATTCGGTGATCGTTGTAAAAAGCTCATGATAGGCTCCCAGAATATGAGAATGTGACCATGTTGCTACTGTTTGATCAATAAATAAATAGGAGAAAATGATTGCAATTACACTTAGACCAGTGAGTAAGAGTCGTATGTTAGGGATCATTTTTTACCTTGATAATTTACACACCACAGATACTCAACGGTATCTACTTTATGATGATTTAAGAGGGTGTCTCGTTTTGCAACAGGGCGCAGTGAATCACATCGAAGTGAACTAAGTGCGTTGGAATCGGAAAAATGGGAATGGACGATGAGCAGATCGTATCCGACGGGTTTTTCCCCTTCCCAGAGAGAAAATTGCCGATTGTAATCATCCAGTACAAAGGTTTTGACGCCATAGGATTTTGCGTAATAGCCGAGACGGCTTCCATACGTCCAATTGGTAACTGCCAATGCTGTTTTGGGAGAGTTGAGGTTTTTTAAAAGGGTAACCCCGTCAGCAACTTGCCTATCGAATCCGTAAATATCTCGAAAAGGGGATTGGTAATCGGGAAAATTCCCCCATTTACCAAAAAGTTCTGCATGGAGTATCACACTTAAGAGGAGTGAAAATATCACCGTATAGCGTACTACGGTTGAGTGTTTTTCTCCGCGCTTCAACAGAGAAACGACTCCGATAGGTATAAATAGGAGATAAAAGAGTGCAGGCCAATGGGGAAGAACCGGCTTTAAAAAGGAGGTCGCAATAAAAAACAGCTCTAACCCAAGTCCGATCCAAAGGGCGAGGAGGATAGCCGGATTTTTAGAACGGAACGATACGAATACTCCGTAGAATGCTATGAGAAACAAAAAGGGGTTATAGGCTCCAAATTGTGCCAACAGGGAGCGGATAAAAGGTTTGAATGCTATCGTACTGCTTCCCGCAACGTGAGAAGACTGATAGGTAAAGCTGATCCATTCATGGGAGGCGTTCCACAGGATAACAGGCAAAATCATAAGGATTCCGATAGCCGCGCTGAGGAGAATCCGTGGGTTGATAAGCAGGTCATATCGGCGTTTCATGAGTATATAAAGGAGGATCGGAGGGAGGAAAATAACGGCGGTATATTTACCCAAACCTGCCAGTCCTAATAGGATTCCCAACCAAATGAAATCGCGGGTTTTACCCCTTTGTTCGATACGTATGATAATCGTGATCAGAGGGAAAACCAACGCAAGGAGAAAATTTTCCGGCAAGAGCATCAGCCCGATCGCTCCGAACATAAAAGAGCTGTTCAGGGCTGTAACTCCCCATAAGGCTTGAGTTTTGGTTGCTTGAGTTGTGAGTAAAAAGCGGTAACATTGCCATGAGATGAGTGCCATTAATAGAATAGCAGGAAGTCGCGCGATCAATACACTTTCTCCGAAGAGATGAAGAAAAAGAGCTTGCGTCCATCCGACAAGCGGCGGATGATCGACGTAACTCCAATCCAGATAGTATCCGTAGAGGACGTAATGGGCTTCATCTACCCCAAGGCCGAAAGAGGGGGCGACAAGCAACCGCATAGTGGTAAAAAAAAGGATGAGTAAAACGATTTTTTTATCGGCCATAGGGGTATTTACCGGAATCGACTGGTTTTCAATGAAGGTTCAAGAATGGAGTAAACTAATTCGACTCCCAACACTTGCATACAAACATTATCATTGCAGGCAGTTTTCCGGTGATTGGTTGCACTGACACAAGGAGAGCATGCCAGCCCCGCGTAAATGGGGGTTGTAATTCCCAACGACCCGTAAAGTTTTGGTGTTTCCGGTCCGAAAAAGACGAAAGAAGGCATAGAGGTAACGGCGGAAAAGTGGCCGGGACCGGAATCGTTGGTCAGCATAAATTCGGATACTTCATAAAGGGCTACCAGCTCGGCAAAGGAAGTCTTGCCGGCAAAGTTAGCACAGCGAGGCGATTGGAGAGCATCAGGGATATTTTGAAGCCCCTCGTATTCCGCCGGAGCTCCGGTGAGGAGGATAATAACATCGGGATAGGTCTCAAGAACACGGCGTGCAAGTTCGATGTAGTTTCCTCTGTCCCAACGACGAAGCGGCATCAGATCACTGGCATTGGCATTAAAAAGGATAATGCGGTGCTGTGTCGGATCGTATATCGGGCAGATAGAGGCTATTTTGGTTCGCATGGATTCTTTGGCTTCATGGGAGAGGGTCACTTTGTTTAGGATGATTTCATCATCGCTGATCAATGTTTTGGAGTAGGGGATCTCTTTGTTTTGTACGAGTAGTGCATTGACGAGGGCAATAAAATTTTTAGCAATGTGAATATGGGGATTATAGGCCACTTCATGGGTCAACATAGAGCCGCGATAGAGTCCTTCATTGTAAAATGCGTGAAATCCTACCCGTCTCTGTGCTCCTGAAAATCCGGTTAAAAGAGCGGTAAATCTAGAGAAAAGTTCGAGATCTATGACCGTATCGATCTTTTTGGCACGACTCCAAAAGAAAAATTTGAGGGTGTCGCTGATTAAGGTAAAAAGGCCATCTTCTCGAATGGTGAAAATATTCTCTTCGGGAATTGTTCTGAGAAGATCGAGACTCGGTTTGTTTTTTTTGAAAATGACAAAGTGGAGATTGGCATTCAATTCCCGTTTGAGCTTTTGCATTGCCGGATCGACAAGGATGGTACTCCCCATCTCGGAGAGTTCGACCAAGAGAATGTTGGAGGGGGCACTTGCATGAGCGGAGGGGAGCCAAGCGAATGTTTTTTTGAGGATACTCCCTAAAAAACAAAGAGGGACTCCCACCCAATAGTCTACGGCTCTCATGGTATCAACGTGCACGTGCAACTCCTGTAATAACTAAATGATAAGGGTGATTATACAAGCTTTTTCCCGCGAAGCCAGACGAATAAGCCTGGGAGACTTGCAACAATCAGCATCACTCCATACAAAATTGAAACCGAAAGGATCAGCTCTTTGGAGGCTCCGACGAGAATAAATATTCCGACCATGGCGCTTTCTCGAACACCCCATCCTGCGAGGGATATAGGGATCAGCGTAAGCAAAAATACCGGAGGGACGGCCACTAAAAAAATGCTCAAAGAAAGTTCAATTCCAACGGCGCGCGAGAGTTCAAACAAGGAGAAGATGGATAGAAAATGGATAATTATGGAGAGGCCGAGTTGAAGAACGATCGCTTTTTTGTTGGCATAAACCTGTCGGAAACGACTTGAGAGATCGGCAAATACCCGAGTGACTCGGTATTTGCGCAGCCAAGCCATTTTCCGCAATAAGATTAAAACGAGAAAGCCTGATATCCCCCCAATACAGATGGTGTTGATTAAATGAAATAGCCATGCGGGGAGAATATCGCCGCTGAGTAGATTGGCACCGAGATTTAGGATTAGCAATCCGGCAAGCCCAACAATGCGATCGATAAAGATTCCGAAAAATGCCTCTTTTTTACTGTAGCCCAGACTTCCGAGTTCGAGTCCTCGAACAGCGTCTCCACCAATGCTTCCGGGCAATGCCTGATTAAAAAAAGCTCCCTTGAAATAGCTTCCGAGATAGAATGAAAAAGTTTGGTGAAAAGCTAATGCATCCATAATAAGCGACCATCGATAGGCGGCTAATGAGGTACTGATGAGCTGAAGGAGAATGGCAAAAAGGATAAATTTTGCATCGGCATTGAGGATAATATGGTGGATAAATTGAAAATCGACCATCCTAAAGGCAATCCACAAAAAAAGGGCAGAGAAAGTAAATTTGATAAGGTTAATCATGATCCTACCGATCCTCTAAATATTATAATAGGTTGCATCTTTGTGATGCACGACCAGCGCGGTGGTACTTTGTTCAGGGTGGATCTGGTACGTTTCGCTTAGGGTAATGCCGAACTCTTCAGGACGCAGCAGATCAAAAATAATACGGCTCGGCTCCAAATCAGGGCAGGCAGGATACCCGAAACTGTATCGTGCTCCCGCATAACGGTTGAGGCGGACATCGCGCAAAGAGAATCCCTCATCATCATGGGCAATATTCAAATCAAGGCGGATTTGTTTGTGTGCCACTTCCGCTAACGCTTCGGCCAGTTCCACTCCGAATCCATGTACCATATTGTATTCGAGATATTCATTCGCAGCGTAGAGCTCTTTTTCGTATTCGCTGAATTTATCTCCGACACTTACGCAACTGATGGGGAGGACGTCATCACGTGTATGGGCGAAAAAGTCGCTTAGTGCACGATGGGGGGCTTTGCGTTGGCGCGGAAACTCCAAAACGTATTGGGCGTTTCCGATCACTTCATCGAGATTCTGGCGATTCGCATTTTCATCGATGTTCCATCCGCAGCTCTCATCGAAAATGAGGAGCTCTTGATCATTGCTTCGGACGGGATAGTATCCGTAAATTACCGTAGGATCAAACAACCCTCGTTTCACAATTTCACGTTTTATTCTCTCGTATGCCGGATAGACTTTGGTCTCTAAGAGTTTTTTATACTCATCTACGCTCATTCCTGCACGCTTGTATCCCCAGTGCATTTTGAAAAGGCTTCGTTTGTTGACCCATTCACATACCATATCAAAGTCGAGCTGCTCTTTGCGCAAAACCCGACGTCCCCAAAACGGAGGGGTCGGAATTTTTACCTCGCTCGGCATTTTAAGTTCATGAAACGGCGGGATAATAACGTCAACGACTTCTTTGGGCGCTCGTTCGATCATATCTCCGCCGAGGCGGGTATCGAGACCCACGCTTGGCTCGGCATTGTATTTTTCGATTCGGCTCATTGCGATGACCCCGTCAAAGGCATCACGGCAGTAAAAGATCGCCCCCTGATAGATCGGTCGGCAAAAATCGTCTACGAAGCTGCGGGTAAGTGCCGCACCCCCTAATAGCACGGGTGTCGTAATCCCCATGCTTGCCATTGTCTCCAAGTTGTCTCGCATCACCTGAGTCGATTTGACGAGCAATCCCGACATCCCGATGGCGTGAATCTCTTGTGCTTTCATGACGTCGAGATACTCTTCGAGCTCCGTTTTAATCCCGACATTGATCACTTTGAAGCCGTTATTAGAGAGGATGATATCGACGAGGTTTTTCCCCACGTCGTGAACATCCCCTTTGACGGTTCCGATAACGAGGGTGGTATCGGTATCTTTTTCCTGTTTAGAGAGGTAGGGATTGAGATAATCGACGGTGGTTTTCATCGTTTCCGCACTCTGCAATACAAACGGCAATTGCATTTTTCCCGATCCGAAAAGCTCACCGACCACTTTCATTGCATCGATAAGGATCTCATTGACGATGCGGTCGGGATTGATCGTGTGACGCGCTTTTTCCACTAAGGGAATCATCCGCTCTTTGTCCCCATCGAGGAGGAGTTGGGCAATTTTTTCTTCGTCACTCATCGCCTCATAGGCTTCATCGTTTTTGCCGTTGTCGATGGTTTTGTCACTGAAATGGCCGATGAATTTAAAGAGAGATTGATCATTCGGTGTAAAAAGTAACTCTTCACAAATGGCACGATCCTCTTCGGACATTTTGGCAAGGGGTACGATGTGTTTGACGTTAATGATAACGCTGGTCATCCCCGCTTCGATGCAGTGGTGCAAAAAGACACTGTTCAAAAAGACACGGGCATTCATGCTAAGACCGAACGAGATATTAGATAGTCCGAGGGTGGAGCCGACATTCGGGTACTTGGCGTGGAGTTGACGAATCGCTTCGAGGGTTTGGATAGCGGCATCACGGTACTCCACATCTCCGCTTCCCACCGTAAAGGTGAGCATATCAAACATCAAGTTGCGTGGATCGATTGCGTGACGGTTGACACACAGATCATAAATCCGATCCGCGATCCGCATTTTATCTTCCGTCGTTTTTGCCATCCCTTTTTCATCGATCACCAGACACACCAACGCGGTTCCGAATTTTTTGGCGAGGGAACAGATGGCATCGAGACGCTCTTCTCCGTCTTCGAGGTTGACCGAGTTGATGATCGGTTTGCCGCCGATACATTTGAGTGCCTCTTCCATGGTATTGACCCGTGTGGCATCGGGCATAAGAGGAATAGGGATTTTTTGGTTGTAGAGCCTCATGACATGCGCCATATCTACCGCCCCGTCCCGCCCCGCGAACTCGACGTTTACATCCAGACAATGGGCGCCGTCGCGTACCTGTGCTTGACCGACGCTGAGAGTCCCCTCGTAGTCACTTGCAATGATGAGTTCCCGAAACGCTTTTGATCCGGTCGAATTGGAGCGCTCTCCGATCAAGAGTGGAGCCGGTGTTTGGATCAGCTCGACGGTATTGAAAAGCGATGCGATAGAGGGTATAGTCTCTCCGCTTGGTTTTTTCGGGGCGATAGCAGAGACTTTATTCACGAGGGCGCGGATATGTTGAGGGGTGGTTCCGCAGCATCCGCCGAGGAAACTGACCCCGTCGTAGTTTAAAAAGTCACATTGCAACTGAGCAAATTCATCGGGTCCCATCGGATAGTAGGAGTGTCCGCCACGGTTTTGAGGAAGTCCCGCATTGGCATGGACGGAAATCGGTTTTCCCCACACTTGCGAGAGGGTTCTAACGTGTTTGGTGTATTGCTCCGGTCCCGTACCGCAGTTGAATCCAAGGCTGATAATATCGAACGGCTCCAAAATCGTCGCGATGGTTGCCGCATCGGTACCGATGAGCATGCTTCCCGCCAGTTCGATCGTAACAGAGACCATAATAGGCAGAGTCGCTCCACGCTCTTTGTTTGCCGCTTCGCAGGCGTGGAGTGCCGCTTTGATTTGAAGGGGGTCTTGGCAGGTCTCTAGGAGGAAAATATCGCATCCGCCATCAATCAATCCAAGCGCACACTCTAAATATCCTGTGAACATTTCGTCATAGTGGATATGTCCCAGAGAGGGGAGTTTGGTTCCCGGTCCGATAGAACCGAGGACATAACGGGGATGCTCAGGGGTGGAAAACTTTTCGCACTCTGCCTTACAAACTGCCGCTCCTGCGCGGGAGAGCTCGTATGAGCGGTGTCCGATCCCGTATTCATCCAATACCCAGCTAAAAGAACCGAAAGTATTGGTGGTGATGAGGTCGGCTCCTGCAGTGAGGTAGGCATGAAAAATATCGCTCATAACTTCAGGGCAGGTTACATTGAGAAGCTCATTACACCCCTCCAACCCTTCCCATGCACTCATCGGTATTTTGTCATTACGCTCTTGAAGTTGTGTTCCCATTGCACCATCGATAATGAGGGGGCGTTTTTGGAGTGTTTCAAGAAGAGCATTTTTGACCGACATAGCAGAGACCTTGGGGTATAAATAATGCGCGATTTTACCCAATACTACCCTAAAGGGCTATAAGTATGAAAATATAATTGTTTGGATACACTTTAAAGATGAAAAAGATAGTTATTTTACTGATGCTTCTTAGCACTTTTGTATGGTCCAAAGAGTCTGTAACCCTCCAATTGCCATGGCTCCATCAATTCCAATTTGCAGGGTATTATGTCGCCAAAGAAAAAGGGTATTACTCGGACGCCGGGTTAGAGGTGACGATTAATGATGTTCAAAATAAACGTGTCCCCCTTAATGCAGTTTTAGATGGTCAAGCACAGTACGGTGTTGGGCGTTCCTCCTTGGTTATGGACTATATGAAAGGGCTTCCGATTGTCTTGATGGCAGCTATTTATCAGTCCTCGCCTATGATGCTTTTGACCCGTAAAGATTCCAATATCCATACCGCCAAAGATCTTAAAAACAAACGGGTGATGCTCACCGATGATACGGCTGATGGCGCAGAGATACAGGCAATGTTTCATACCGTAGGTTTGAGTGTTTCCGATTTTCGATTGCAACCCCATACGTATGATCCCGCCTCTCTTGCGCGACATGAAACGGATGCAATGGTTGCGTATCTCTCGAATGAACCTTTTATTCTTCAAAAAATGGGGGTTGAAACTCGTGCCATTCATCCAAAAGACTACGGCTTTGATTTTTACAGCGATCTTTTGTTCACGACCCAAGATGAGATAACGCAGCATCCGCAACGTGCCGATGCTTTTTACGATGCCTCAATGCGCGGATGGCAATGGGCATTTGATCATATTGAAGAGACGGCAGATCTGATCTACCATCGCTATAATCCCCAACACAAATCTCTTGAAGCCTTGGTGTATGAAGGGCGTGCCCTTAAAGAGCTTGCCTTTCGTCCTAATATTGCATTCGGATCCATCGACCCTAGCCGGTTAGAGATGATTGCTCAGGGGTATAGATTGATGGGGGGGATAGATTCGACCGTATCGTTTGATTCCATGATTTACAAACATGGAGTACTCCATCTCACCCGCACCGAAAAAGCATGGTTAAAGGAGCATCCGGTCATTCGGGTAGGGATTGATCACAATCGTCCTCCCATTGAATTCTTGGATGAAAACGGGAAAGAGTTTGGGGTCAGCGCATCGTATCTTAGATTACTCGAAAAACGGTTGGGTATCCGCATTGAGATCGATTACAGTCGGAGATTATGGAGTGATTCGATGCAGGCGGTGCGTAATAAAGAGCTGGATATGCTCTCATGTGCAGCAATTACCGAGAATCGGAAAGATACCCTTGTTTTTAGTCGAGCTTATATGAAACAATCCATGGTGATTGTAGCTAATTCAGATGTCGGATATGTGAATGACTTAGGTGATTTGAACGGTAAAAAGGTGGCGGTCGTCCGATCGTATGCAAGTGAAGAGTTTGTGCGTACCCGTTATCCGCAAATTATTCCTATAACCTTTGATACCTCTTTAGAAGCTCTGCAAGCGGTTGTATCGGGTGATGCCTATGCGTGCGTAGAGGGACTTAACGTCGTCAGTTACTTGATTGAAAAGAATAATCTCAAACATCTCAAAGTGGTGGGAGAAACCCCTTTTCACTATGAACTTGCATTTGCTTTCCGAAATGACTGGGGGATGATGGCCTCTATCAGTGATAAGGTGCTTGCCTCTCTAACCCCTGCTGAATACCAAGAGATTCATGGTAAATGGCTGGTGATGGCACCGGCAGAAAAGATCGATTATCGCTTAATTTGGGGAATACTGACGGTAATTGCTGTAATCTTTTTACTGGTCGTCTATAAAAATCGACGTCTCGATGTCTTAGTCCGTCGGCGAACCGATGAACTGGAGATGTTTAATCAACGGCTTAAAGATGAGATCGAAAAAGCAGTTGAGAAAAATCGTACCCAAGAAAAATTGCTGATGCAGCAAGCCAAAATGGCTGAAATCGGTTCCATGCTTGAATCGATAGCGCATCAATGGCGCCAGCCGCTTAATATTTTGGGTCTCTCGATGACGCGATTGAATTTGAGTTGTACGTTTGGAAAAAATGAGGACACCTCAAAGGTGATTGAGATTGCGGAAGCACAGATCGGATATATGTCTCAAACCATTGACGACTTTCGGAATTTCTTTAAACAAGATCGGGTGCGTGTTGCGGTCAATATCGGAGTATTGGTAGGGGAAGTTGAATCTTTGCTTGGTCCTTTACTGGTCCGAAAGAAAATTATTGTTGAACGGCATATTCCTCCGGAAATTGAAGTTTTGGTTTATCCCAATGAGCTGAAACAGGTTTTGATTAATATTGTCAATAATGCGCGTGAAGCGATTGAACATCATAAAGGGGATGAACGTCTCATTATTATTTCATGCGAAAGTGATAACGCTCATTGTACGATCTCCATCGAAGATACCGGAGGGGGAATTCCCCCCTCCATCATCGATAAAATATTTGACCCTTATTTTACGACTAAATTTGAGTCCCAGGGGACAGGAATAGGGCTTTATATGGTTAAGACAATTATTGAAAAACACTTTTTGGGTAAACTCAGTGTGTATAACACATCCAAGGGTGCTTGTTTTGAAATTCGTCTTAACCGTTTTGAAAATGAACAGAAAAGTGATGCTCACCCGAATGAAACTGATGGGTTAGACGCAGAGAATGGGCGTCCAAAATTGACTTGATAATATAGAGACCCAATCCGAAGCCCTGTTGCGAGGTTTGGTTTTGTGAAAAAGGTGCGGTTAAAAATTCTAATGTGCGTTCAGCGGGCCACGGGTCACCGCGATTAATGAAAGTAATAACCCCTTTTTCGTGGAGAATTCGGACTTTATGGTCAGGACTGTATTTAAGTCCGTTATCAATGAAGTTTTTAAAAACGGTGACGAAAACATCACAATCCACTTCAATTATCCCGCCATCACTGCTAATATCCAATGTATCGATTTCGATAAAGAGCAACCCTGCCGCTTTATGGATCAAGGCGATTGGATCACACTCTTTGGGGGAAGGGGAGATCATTCCTGATGTGATCTGCTCGACACGAACCAATTCTTGAATCAGGTGTTCCATCCGAAAAAAAGCCCGCTCTAAAATCGATTTTTCTTCCCCTTTCTTCAAAAAGGGTAAGGAGAGTTTTCCAACCGTAATAGGGGTTTTGAGCTCATGCATGATATTGCGTAAAAAGAGGCGTCGTGCTTCCAACAGAGATTGATTTTTGTGCATTGCGCCGTCTAGGGCATTGGCAACCAGCGATAGTTCATCTTTTTTTGCCGTATGAATCGGAGTATATACCCCCTTTTCGCCATAATAGTTGATCGTACGAATAAGCTTTTTTAGGGGGAAAATCGTCCCTATAATCAGCACATAAAAGAGTAAAAGGGCAAACATAAGGATAAAGAGGATCAGCTCTGGCCAGAGCGGTTTTTGTGCAACGCTCTCTTTGATGACCAGTAGCGGAGGGGTTGCTTTTGTCAAATAGATATACAGATTGCGTTGATCCTTTAATATCTGTATACGCCCCTCTTTCATGGAGTCTTGTATCTCAATGGGGTAGTTCTTTGGGATAGTAGCAAAAGCATTTTTGAGCGTTTTTATTAGATTGGGAACGGGCTTGGAAATTGTGTAACCGTGTTCGACTAAAAACGTTTCGCGCATAGGTGCGGGGAGTGGGACACTTTGGCGAAGCAGCAGTAGCAGATTATCGGCTTCACTTTGTAGCTTTTCTTCATGATCACGAGAGAGTTCATTATGAATGGCATTAAATCCAAAGCCCATGGCAATAAAGGTGACGAGAAAAAAAAGGGTTATTTTAAGAAAAATACTGTGCCACATACTCTATCCTGAAAACCGATAGCCACTTCCGCGTATGGAGTGAATAAAGCGGGGATTTTTCGGATCATTTTCGATTTTCTGCCGAAGCCGGCTGATGATAACGTCAATAGTACGAACGGAACTTTCCTCGGAGATGGCCTTTGAATGGTTAGCGAGGAAGTCTCTGCTCAGTGTTTGGCTTGGATTGAGTAGAAACAGTGCAAGGATATCATATTCAGCGCGTGTTAGGGAGAGGGGTTTATCATTATACAAGATAACTTGTTCGGCTTGATTTAGGATAAAGGGTTTCTTCTTTGTGGCTACTGAAGGGCGGTAGCGGCGTAAGACACTTTTGATCCGTGCAATAAGTTCCCGTGGTTCATAGGGTTTTGGAAGATAATCATCTGCACCGTATTCGAGCCCGATGACTTTATCGTTGATATCGCTGCGCGCACTGGAAATGATAATTGGAATATCCGTTTTGGCACGAATGTGCTTGCACAGCTCTAGTCCATCCATCTGTGGGAGGGTCAAATCCAAGATAATCAGATTAAACTCATTGCTATCCAGCAGTGCCAGCCCCGCGGCAGGGGTAGATACGGCGCTAAGAATAATGTCATATTTTTTAAGATAATTGACGAGGAGGGTTGTAATATCCGGATCATCCTCGACCATCAGTGTATAGAGCATGAAAACCCTTTATTCTTTTTATCACAGTATGCCGCAGGGATGTTAATGAAGGGCAAAGCTACAGTCCGGGAAGTCTTGGAATACGACCCAATTTAGAAAATTTATAATAGTGCCCCCAGAGTTGTTTCAGCCAGTGCCCAATAAATGGCATGGGGATAAGAAATGCTTTGGTTTCATCCCGATAGACGAATCCGGCCCCATTGCCCATGTTCATAACACATAAGATAGTGAGGTGTTCATGATAGGTTTGTTTATCCTCTTCTTTACCGAGAAAATCAACAGCGAGGTTATGTGCCGTAATTCGTCCCATTATTTCGGCAATATGCCCTTGCTTGGCTTTCCAATCCGGTCCCTCTAATGCCGCTGAGTCTCCGATGGCATACCATGAGGATGTCCCCTGAATACAGCACGTTGAATCAATGCGGATAAATCCGGCTTCATTTTTCGGCAGATCGGAATCGATAATAAAAGGGTGCCCTGCGCCTGCGGGGATAAACATAATCAAATCACCCTCTAAGAGTGAATCATCTTCAAAAATCACTGTATTCGCTTCAAATCCTTTGATTTTTTTACCGAAACGGGTGTGAAAATCGTTTAGATTAAAGAGGGAACTGAGCATTTTAAGAGCCTTTTCTCCCATCCGTGCACCGGGTTGAGGCATTGGGGCAAAAAAAGTCATCTTAAAGTTCTTGCGCAGACCCAATGTTTTAAGACGATGGTGGAGATTAAAAAAGAGCTCAAATCCGGGCCCGCCGCGTACGGCACTCATATCTTTAGGATTGCCGCCGAATCCAAAGGCAATGCTTCCAGATCCTTTTGCAATCAAACGATCAATAGCTTTTTTAAGTTCCAACGATTGCTCAGGCTCTCCGCAAATACTAAGGGTATGCTCCAATCCCGCATGTTTCATCTTGCTCGCACCAAGGGCAATAATCAGAATCTCTTCCTGACGAACTCCGCCATGAAGCAAGGTGATTTGTTTTTCAGCTGCATTAAGGGCGCACACACGATCGATTGTTAAAGAAAAGCCGTGTTTGGTTGCCAAAGAAGAGAGGGGAAGGGTTGCTTTATCAAAGGAGAGAGTCGAGACGGGAATCCAAATACTGATAGGGTAGATAAAGAGATAATCACGTTCACTGATAAGTTCTACGTCAAAACCTGCTTTACGGCAAAAAATAGCCGCTTCAACACCGGCGATACCGCCTCCTAGAATAACCACTTTTTTCATACGGGAACCTTCTATATAAGGAGAAGTTTTAAATGCAATTAATAGGGATTATAGTCAAAATAGGTTTAGAAAGTCAAATAAACAAAGGAAACGGGGGTTGAATTGAGGATTGCTCAGGTGAGCAAAGCAGAGTTAGTCTACCATCCAGCTGGCACGTTTGGAAAGGCGTAATTTTTTGATCAGCATTTTTTCCAATGGAGTAATTTTTTCCATCTGTATCTCCTTTTCTAGTATTTCAGCAGTATTCTATCGGGTAAAGGTAACCGTATGATAACAGTGGAGGGTAGATTAGATTTAAACTTTGGATTAGATGAGAGGCCTCAAGGATTCAACAGCTCAATAAGTCAATAATCAGCCCCAAAAAGAGGTCATTATGAGAACAATGCAAAAAGCTCTTGTCGGCGGTGGATGTTTTTGGTGTGTTGAGGGGGTATTTAACCGTGTTATAGGGGTTGAATCTGCCATAAGCGGCTACGCAGGAGGGGCACGCAAGAATCCGAGTTATGAGCAGGTTTGTACGGGAGTCAGCGGACATGCAGAAGTTGTTGAGATAACGTTTGATCCGAAGATACTGAGTTATGAAGAAATTTTAGAGATATTTTTCGAGATTCATAATCCGACTACCCTTAATGCACAAGGGGCTGATCGTGGGACACAGTACCGATCGGTGATTTACTATTATGATGACGATCAAAAAGAGAAAGCTCTTCTCTCGATGGCCAAGGCTCAAGAAGTGTGGAACGAGCCGATTGTGACCGAGCTTGCTATGGCTCCTGAATTTTTTCCTGCGGAGGAGTATCATCAAAATTATTACAGCGAACATCCGACCCAAGGGTATTGTTATGCGGTTATTGCGCCGAAGATTGATAAATTTATGAAGAGATTTGGAAGTAAAGTTAAAAAGTAGAGAAAGCTTTCCCGCAAGTGCGGGAGAAGATAGAAGGAAGGCTTAGCTTATTTGCAAAGATCCACGTCAATACGACGGTTTTCAGCACGGCCTGCTTTTGTTTTATTGGAAGCTATCGGCATTTTCTCCCCCTCGCCTTTTGCGCTGAGACGATCTGCCGCAACCCCTTGTTCGATAAGCATAGATTTTACTTTTTCTGCCCGTTTTTCGGAAAGTTTTTGATTATACGCATCCGATGCAGTACTATCGGTATGACCTACGATCGTTGCTTTATAAGCGCTGCTCTCTTTCAAAAATGCAGCAAAAGCGTTGACTTTGACCGCTCCTTCAGCATCAACTTTATTCGAGTCGGTTGAAAAGTTCAAATGAAGTGTCGCTTTCAGCGGACATCCATCGGCATCGACTTTGAATCCTGCCGGAGTGCCTGGGCATTTATCAGCCGAATCCAATACACCGTCTTTATCGCTGTCTTGAGGTGCTGCAACTACCGGAGCCGGTTTAGCCACTACCGGAGCAGGTTTGGGAGTAACGACCTCGGCAACTACGGGAGCAGCAACTGGAGCCGGAGCAGCAGGTTGTACTTTTTCTCCGAATGCGATGTTTAAGCCCGCAAGCGCCGCGATGTTGTGAACTTCACCATTACTGCCGTCTCTGCCAGCATTACTGTTCATTTTGTACATGTACAACCCTTCAAGCTTAAGGGCAATATTTTTTGTCAAGCCAATTTTGGTTCCAAGACCCGCATCGACCAAAAGACCGTCATAATCATTGGTGTGGTTGTTGGTGTACATTTCATATCCAACCCCTGCTTTTGCAAACGGAGTAAAGACGCTGCTGTTTTCAAACTCATAAACACCGTTAAGCATAGCGCTCCAAACACCTGTAGCATCGGTAGCACCGTTCACACGATTGCGACCGTGCAGGATAGACAGCTCAGGTTTGATGAGATCAGAAATTGCATTGGATTGAAGTTCAACACCGTACACGGAATGATCTTGGACTCCACCCGTGGCTCCGCCATTTTGTGAATTGACTTGATTAGAAGTACTGTTCCAAAGATAACCCATTACCGGGGTAACTTCGTAGTTAAAATCACTTGCACCGAGTAAGGTTGCAGCAAGCAGTGCCGAAAAAGCGAATTTTTTCATAATATAAATCTCCTTGTGACATGTGTAATACGAATAGTATCGCTTAATTGTGATTAAATTATTGTCAAAAATACGAATTAGTTTACGGAGCAGTTCTTTTGATGGTTTCGAATTCATTTTGCATAGTTTTAAGCAGAGCGTTAATTTCATCATTGAGTTGAGCTTGCGCCGCATCAATTTTTTCTAAATGGGAGTTTTTGAGCCCTTCGAGCCGCTGGAGAGTAGTTTGAAATAAGTGCTTATCCGCCGTGAGCAAAATAATTTCTTCTTTGGGGGCCCATTTACGTTTAACGACACCGTCGTGCTGAAATTCAAATATAATGTTTACAGAATTTTCAGAACTGATATATCTGGGCACTGTGTAGGCAAGATAATGTTTTTTTGGGTCACCTTGATGACGCTGGATAACATAGTACATAAAAAGAATAATAACATAAATCAAATTTTATCGCTCTTATGCTAGAGTGTTTTACTTTATCGTTGGAGAGCGTGAATGAATAATGATTACGAATTGGCCATTATAGGGGCCGGCCCTGCAGGGATAGCGACAGCTATTGAGAGCTATGTGTTGGGGATGCGTAATATTGTTGTATTAGAAAAAGATGAAAATCACAATGCAACCATTCGTAAATTTTACAAAGATAACAAACGGGTAGATAAAGATTGGAAAGGGCAAAAAGTCGAGTTGGACGGAACCCTCTATTTTATGGATGGAACCAAAGAGAGTACGCTCGATTTTTTTGATCAACTTCTTGATCATAAATCGCTGGAATTACGTACCCACAGCGAAGTGCAGAAGATTGTGAAAAACGAAGAGGGGTTTGAAGTTTTTATTGCCGGCGGGAGTATCCGTGCAAAGTATGTAGTGGTAACGATCGGGCGGATGGGTAAACCCAATAAACCGGATTATAAATTTCCGCCATCGATTAAGAATCAAATTCACTTTACCCTCGATGGGTGCAGTTCCAATGAGAAAATTATGGTGGTCGGTGGAGGAGATTCGGCGATTGAATATGCGGTGGATTTGTGCAGTAAAAACGAAGTGAGTATTTGTTACCGACGCGGTACTTTTCGTCGTGCGAATCCCACTAATCAGATCGATATTGAAAAAGCGGTGACGAGCGGATGTGTCAGAGCATTACTCAACACCGAAATTGTTGAATTGGAAAGTGAAGCCGGAAAAGTGAAGGTAATATTTTCTGACGGCTCTTCAGAGCTGTTTGATCGACTTGTCTATGCGATCGGGGGGACAACACCGAGCGGCTTTTTATCAAGTAGCGGTATTCGTGAAGAGGAGGGCAAGCCGGTACATGATGAGAATTATCAGTCCAATATTCCAGGCCTTTTTGTCGCGGGCGATATTACACAAGAATCGGGCGGCTCAATCGCCTTGGGGCTTAATCACGGGTTTGCCATTGCCAACTACATTAGGTCTTTATGAAACACGCTTGCGTGTTTGGGCTTCCCGCCGAGGGAAACTTAGCGTTAGCGTAGCAAATCGGAACTTTGTTCCGATGGCGTTTTCAAGGAATAATAGGGCCGTCTTTATGGCTAAGCGGTCCCTCTGCGCTGTAAATAATCAATTCGACGGATGTGCTTAGGTATTCGGATGTGGTAAGCGGGGTAAATGCCCTATCCTGAAATGCCGCCATTTTGGCATTGTAGATAATATCGTCTAAAAGAGGACGGACGGCCGATTCGCTTTTTGATCTGCCTCGTACTTTATCCCCTATGTAAAGGGTGATCTGGCTCCCCATGGGTTCTTGTAAAATAGGGTATTGTTCAAAAAGGGCATTACGATCAATGGAGTTTTCGGCTTGCAAAACCTCTTCTATTGATTTACGGGCAACGCGTAGCAATACGGATTGAGACATCGTAACGTTCCCTCTCTTTTTAGCTTTCCTGTTATTATAGCTTACTTATCTTCGGGTGATGCCGCGATTTCAAATCCGAGTTCTTTGAGCATCATTAAATCAGTATGAGCATCACGCCCGGCAGTGGTGAGGTAATTTCCGATGACAATGCTGTTGGCTCCGGCTTCGAAAATTTCATGTTGACGATCTTTGAAGGTAATTTCCCGACCTCCGGCAATCATAATACGGTCAGCTTTATCCAAGATCTTCCGTGCAAGGGTGATGAGGTTGAGCGATTCATCAATAGTGAGCGGATTGGGATTCAATGGGAGTGCCGGGTTATGGTGATAAAAATTGAGCGGTACGGAAACAGGATTCAGTGCTTTGAGGGAGTGGAGCATGCTCGTCCGATCTTCCATTGTTTCCCCCATTCCAAAAATTCCTCCGCTGATCAGCTTGAGACCTACGGTGTTGACATTTTCACAGGTACTGTAGCGTTCATCCCACGGATGCGTTGTACACACCTGAGGATAAAATTCACGGCTTGTCTCTAGATTATGATTATAGGCGCTCACTCCGGCACGTTTCAGCTCTTGAAGCTGCTCCACGGTTGCGGTTCCGTTACAGGCGATGAGACGGAGACGGGGGACTTCACGCTTAAGGGTTGAAGCGACGCTACAGACAAAGTCGAGCGTTTTATCATCCAGCCCTTTTTGGGCGGTTACGAGGCAAAACCCCAATGCTCCAAGGGCTTCAAGACGTCGGGCTTCTTCTAAAATTTGCTCGATCGGTTTTTGTTTGTAGCGCTCAATATCGGCTTTAAATTTGACACTTTGAGAGCAGAACTTGCAATCTTCATTGCACGTACCGCTGTTAATGTTACAGATAGAACAGAGAAAAATTTTTTGGGACATATTAGGATCTTTCAAAAGAGTAATGACGCTCATCGAATATATCGGTTCCCACCGCGCGTAAATAGTGGGTTACCGTGAAAGTATTATCGGTGATATCGAGCATAGCACAGCTCGAAAAAGGTTTGTCCCGCGCACAGGCTTCCCCAGGATTGAGAAATAGGGTATTGTTTTTAAAATCACACTCAAAAACATGGGTGTGGCCAAAGAGGATCACTTCCGCATCGGCATTTAAATAAAAGGGTAGATGCATCAGTTTGAAATTGACACCGCCCAGTTTAAAATAGTGGGGTTCTTGTACAAGATTGTATTTTTCGTGGTATTCATGCAGCGCGGCATCGTTATTGCCATAGACGGCAATATAACGCAAGCCACTTGCTTTGAGCTGTTGCAGCATTTCGGGTTTAACAATATCTCCGGCATGAATCAAAAATTCAGCACCTTCTGCTGCTAAATGATCGATTATTTTTTGTGAACGCCCCTTCTTAGAGTGAGTGTCGGACAAAAGACCGATTTTCATTCACTCGCTTCCTCTCTCGGCGTACGGTCTTTACATTTGACACATTCATACACTTCTTTGTTACGGTAGGTTCGCGGAGCGAGTGCCCCGCCGCACCCTTCGACTTCGCATTTTTTATCGCTAGGCTCAAATTTGGAGATGAATTTACATTTAGGATAGTGTTCACATCCCCAAAATGCACCACGACGGGATTGACGCCATAGCAGTTTTCCGCCGCATTCAGGACAGGGGATTTCTGACGTTTTTTGCTCGGCTAATGTTTTAGTGTTTTTGCATTTTGGATAGCCGCTGCACGCGAGAAATTTCCCGTTTCGACCATTTTTTACCACCATCGGGCTGCCGCATTTTTCGCACATCTCTTCGCTTACTTCATCGGGCGTTGCGGGATTCTCTTTTTGGTTCTCTTCGGTTTGCTCGGTGTATTTGCATTTCGGGAAACCGCTGCAGGCGATAAATTCCCCGAACCGTCCTGAACGCAATAGCAATTCACTGCCGCACTGCGGACAGTTTCGTCCGAGAGGTTTAGCCATTTTAAGGCTTTCGATAGAGGTTTTACCCTCATCTACCTTTGCGATGAAGGGGTAATAGAAATCGAGCAAAATTTTATGCCATGAAGCACCGCTCTCAGATATCTCGTCAAGAGTCTCTTCCATTGTAGCGGTGAAAGAAGCATCGACGATTTCTTCAAAATGTTTTTCAAGCATTTCGGTTACGGTAAAGGCGATTTCCGTCGGAACAATAGCCCGTTTGTCGATTTCAATGTAATTGCGTGCTTGCAGCGTCGAGATGGTCGGAGCATAGGTCGATGGTCGTCCTATCCCCTCTCCTTCGAGTTTTTTGATAAGGCTGGCTTCGGAGTAACGTGAAGGTGGCTCCGTAAAGTGCTGTTCGGTACTGATACTTTGAAGATCAATAGAATCTCCCGTTGTAAGTGACGGTAAAAGTTTGTCTTTGTCATCACTACCCATTACGCGGTAAAAACCGTCAAAAAGAAGTTTGCGTCCGGTGGCGCGGAACTGTGCTTTAGGCGATTCAAACGTGATGCTTTGTTGTTCAAATCGTGCATCGTTCATTTGACAGGCTAAAAAGCGATTGTAAATCAAACGGTAGAGTTTGATTTCATCGGGTTTGAGATAGGTAGCCGCTACTTCGGGAGTAAAGGCGAGCATGGTCGGGCGGATCGCTTCGTGTGCCTCTTGTGCCCCTTTGGATTTTTTCAAATAGACTTTAGGCTTTTCAGGAAGATACGCTTTGCCATAACGGCTTTCGATGAGTTCGCGTGCCCCTTCTACCGCTTCGGCGGCAAGGTTTAATGAGTCGGTACGCATATAGGTTATAACCCCGGATGTCCCCTCCGGTGTTTTTACCCCTTCATAGAGTGCTTGGGCAACCATCATCGTCTTTTTCGGCGAAAAGCCCAATTGTGACGAGGCACTTTGCTGTAACGTAGAGGTCATAAAAGGGGGAGGAGTAGAAGATTTACGCTCTTTAGTTTCGATTTCACCGACTTTATAGGCTTCGTTTTTGAGGGTTTCTACGATGTTTTTGGCATCATCTCCGGTTTTGATGGTGAGTTTGTCGATTTTTTCACCCATATACATTGATAAAGAGGCTTCTATATCGGGCTTGAAGAGGGTATCGATAGTCCAGTACTCTTCTGGGATGAAGGCACGGATTTCCCGCTCACGATCGATGACGATTTTCAGTGTGGAGGATTGAACCCGTCCGGCAGAAAGCCCTTTCTGGATCTTACTTGCCAAAAGCGGTGAGAGTTTATACCCTACGATACGATCCAATAAACGGCGTGCTTGCTGTGCATTGACCCGATCCATGTCAATAACACGTGGAGTTTCAAGCGCATGGATAATCGCATTTTTGGTGATCTCATGGAACACGATACGCGGCAGCGATTCCGGGTCTTTGCCGATGGCGTGAGCGATATGCCAGCCGATCGCCTCTCCCTCGCGGTCTTCGTCGGTCGCGATATAGATGGTATCGCTTTTTTTAGCGAGATCCTGTATCTGTTTGACGGTTGCGGCACTGTCTTCACTGACACGGTATTCAGGAACAATCGTTTCATTTTCGATTTTTATCCCGAAGCGGTTTTTCGGTAGATCACGAATATGCCCTTTGGAGGCAATGACTTCATAATCTTTAGAGAGGAAGTTTTTAATGGTCTTGGCTTTGGCCGGAGACTCAACAATAATTAATTTCAAAGGGGCGTATCCTATATATATGGATGAATTTCGAAAGTGTAACAAAAAAATTGTCAAAACCGCTAAAGTTTCTTTTTTATTCACCGATATAGGTTGTAACAGCAAGGATGCTGAAATAAACTGAGAGTGAAAGCTCTCGCGATAAAAGGATTTATCATGAGTTTTACAATTAACACAAACATCGCGGCGATGAATGCGCATAACAATGCGTTAATGAACAATCGTAATGTGGATAGTGCACTATCTAAACTCTCTTCAGGTCTTCGTATCAACAGTGCGGCGGATGATGCTTCAGGGATGGCAATTGCCGATTCTCTTCGTTCACAAGCTTCGTCATTGGGACAAGCGATTTCCAATGCGAATGACGGTGTCAGTATCATTCAAACGGCTGACAAAGCGATGGATGAGCAGATCAAAATTCTTGATACGATCAAAACCAAAGCGACCCAAGCGGCTCAAGACGGTCAAACGGCCGATTCACGTCAAGCACTGCAAAAAGACATTGCAAAATTGATGGAAAACTTGAACAATATTGCGTCTCAAACCTCGTTTAATGGTCAAAATCTCCTTAACGGCGGATTTATGAATAAAGCGTTTCAGGTAGGTGCGTTTTCTAATGAGACGGTTAAAGTCAATATCGGTACAACAAACTCAAATCAAATCGGACAGATCCGTACAGAGACCGGGGCTGCGGTAACCAAGGGCGGTTCTGTCAGTATGAAAATTGACGGAGTTAGCTTTCAAAGTGTTGTTGTCAGTACGGGTGCAGGTACCGGATTGGGTGCATTGGCGAGTATGATCAATGCAAATCAAGACACGTTGGGTGTTCGTGCTGTAGCAAATGTTTCCAAACAAATCGGTGCTGGTGCAATTGCTGCTGGTAACGTTGTTAGTTTGACTATTAACGGTGTTAAAATCGGTACTATTAGTGGAATATTAGCCAATGACAGTGATGGCCGTTTGGTCAATGCGATCAATGCTCAAAAAGTATTGACCGGTGTTACTGCGACGACGGACAAAGACGGTCACTTGATTCTGACATCAGATGGGCGCGGTGTAAAAATCTCTAAAGGGACCGGTATTATTACGACTACTGAGTTCTATGGCCGATTAACCTTAACCAAACTTAATGCCGGAGATATTATCGTTTCGAGTGCGGTTGCCGGAAGCGGTTTCTCTACTGCTGCGACGGTAGCTGCTAAAAATCTACGTTTGACCGATGTTATCGGTAAATTTGATGCGGATACTGCCAGTGCGGCAGGGGCAAACATCAAAGGTGCTACGGTATTAACCGGTTTAGGAACAGGGGTAAGTACTCTCAAAGGTGCTATGCTTGTTATGAGCATTGCTGATGCAGCTCAAAAAAATCTGGATAGTATCCGTTCAGACCTTGGTTCGACACAAAATCAATTGATCTCAACGATCAACAATATTTCGGTCACGCAAGTTAACGTAAAAGCGGCAGAGTCACAAATTCGTGATGTTGACTTCGCATCAGAATCGGCAAACTTCTCTAAATTCAATATCCTTGCTCAGTCTGGCTCTTATGCTATGTCTCAAGCAAATGCGGTACAACAAAATGTACTAAGACTTCTACAGTAGTTTTTCTTCGATGCCCGTTTTCGCGGGCATCTTTTCTCCTCTCCTTGTTTCTTTCATTGGTAGCATTATTTTTTGGAACTCTTTTTGCTTTAGTTTGGTCTGACAAGCGCATGGACGCAAAACTACGAGTAAGGAATTATCATGAGTTTTACAATTAACACAAACATCGCGGCGATGAATGCGCATAACAATGCGTTAATGAACAATCGTAATGTGGATAGTGCACTATCTAAACTCTCTTCAGGTCTTCGTATCAACAGTGCGGCGGATGATGCTTCAGGGATGGCAATTGCCGATTCTCTTCGTTCACAAGCTTCGTCATTGGGACAAGCGATTTCCAATGCGAATGACGGTGTCAGTATCATTCAAACGGCTGACAAAGCGATGGATGAGCAGATCAAAATTCTTGATACGATCAAAACCAAAGCGACCCAAGCGGCTCAAGACGGTCAAACGGCCGATTCACGTCAAGCACTGCAAAAAGACATTGCAAAATTGATGGAAAACTTGAACAATATTGCGTCTCAAACCTCGTTTAATGGTCAAAATCTCCTTAACGGCGGATTTATGAATAAAGCGTTTCAGGTAGGTGCGTTTTCTAATGAGACGGTTAAAGTCAATATCGGTACAACAAACTCAAATCAAATCGGACAGATCCGTACAGAGACCGGGGCTGCGGTAACCAAGGGCGGTTCTGTCAGTATGAAAATTGACGGAGTTAGCTTTCAAAGTGTTGTTGTCAGTACGGGTGCAGGTACCGGATTGGGTGCATTGGCGAGTATGATCAATGCAAATCAAGACACGTTGGGTGTTCGTGCTGTAGCAAATGTTTCCAAACAAATCGGTGCTGGTGCAATTGCTGCTGGTAACGTTGTTAGTTTGACTATTAACGGTGTTAAAATCGGTACTATTAGTGGAATATTAGCCAATGACAGTGATGGCCGTTTGGTCAATGCGATCAATGCTCAAAAAGTATTGACCGGTGTTACTGCGACGACGGACAAAGACGGTCACTTGATTCTGACATCAGATGGGCGCGGTGTAAAAATCTCTAAAGGGACCGGTATTATTACGACTACTGAGTTCTATGGCCGATTAACCTTAACCAAACTTAATGCCGGAGATATTGTTGTGTCGAGTGCAGTTGTAGGAAGCGGTTTCTCTACGGGTGCGACGGTAGCTTCTAAAAATCTACGTTTGACGGATGTTGTTGGTAAATTTGATGCGGATACTGCCAGTGCGGCAGGGGCAAACATCAAAGGTGCTACGGTATTAACCGGTTTAGGAACAGGGGTAAGTACTCTCAAAGGTGCTATGCTTGTTATGAGTATTGCACAAGCGGCTCAAAAAAGCCTGGATAGTATCCGTGCAGACCTTGGTTCGTCACAAAATCAGTTGATCTCAACGATCAACAATATTTCGGTCACGCAAGTTAACGTAAAAGCGGCAGAATCACAAATTCGTGACGTTGACTTCGCGGCAGAGTCTGCGAACTTCTCTAAATACAACATTCTTGCTCAGTCTGGCTCTTATGCTATGTCTCAAGCGAATGCGGTACAACAGAACGTTCTAAAACTTCTACAGTAGTCTCTTCGTTACCTATTATTCAGAGATAGCTCCTTAGCGAGTTATCTCTTTTTTTAACTATTCTTACCCCCCCTCCCGTTCCATATTATTGGAATAGTATATGCTTTAATTAAGGTATTATTACCACTGAAAGAAGAGAATGGAAACGCTGCACAACAATCTTAATGCACTCAGAACCATAAATCCGGATTTGGCGGAACGCCTTAGTAAAATTGAATCAAATACAATCTATGCAGTATATACCGACAGTGACCCGGTAAATATTAATCTGATAGATACGAGGGATAATACACCGCTTTACCGTTCGACTCCAAGTGCTGAAACATTGAAAAAAATAGATGAGCTTACGGTATATCAACAATACCCTTATCTTTATTTTTTCGGATTGGGCAATGGTGTCGTTTATAAACTTTTGCTCCAAAATGAGACGCACTTGCGAATTGTGGTGATAGAACCTGAAATTGAAATGATTTATATTGTTTTGAATTTGGTTGATTTTTCACAGGATTTGGCTAGTGGAAGATTGGTGCTGCTCGATGTTGATAGCATCACCTATAATACAATATTCTCTTTGATGGATAATGACTCAAAAGTATATGTGAAGGTCTACGATCTCTTTATATTGACACCGTATTATGAAAAATATTATACAAAATTGGTAGAAGTTAACAGTATAGTGACTCGTGTGATAGAGCAATTGATTTATATATTCGGAAATGATGTAGAAGATTCATTGATCGGAATTGAACAATTTGTAGCCAATCTTCCAAAACTTATTCGTACTCCAAAGGTGAAAGAATTTCTTAAAAAAGTGAAGAATTCGGATACTGCAATTATTGTTTCGACAGGCCCTTCATTGATGAAACAGTTGCCGATATTAAAAGAAATGCAGAATTATGTAACGATTATATCGATTGATGCGAGTTTTCCGATTTTATACAAATACGGGATCAAGCCGGATGTGGTAGTATCAATGGAGCGGGTGGCGCTGACTTCTACGTTTTATAAGAATACACCGGATGACTTTCATAAGGATATTGTATTCGCCATCTCAAGTATTGCCCATAAGGAGTTGTTGGAGAGTATCCATGGGGGAGAGTTGGTGCTAATCTCTCGTCCGTTTGGATATAAATTCTTTTTGGAATTGGAAGATTGGGGCTATATGGGACGAGGAATGAGTGCTGCAAATTTGGCTTATGAAATTGCAGCGCTTGCTTTATTTAAAAATATTGTCTTTATCGGTCAGGATTTATCGTATGGCAAAAATGGGAACAGTCATGCGGCTGATCATGTCTTGGGCAAAGATGAAGTAAAAAATGATAAATCTATCGGTAGTATTGAGGCATACGGCGGGGACGGTATGGTAGAAACAACGACCATATGGAAATTATTTTTGAATTTTTTTGAACTTGATGTAGGAGAAGTAATTCAGGCCGGAGTTTCGCGATCGATTAATGCAACAGAAGGAGGAGCAAGAATCCATGGGATGGAAGAGATCCCATTTCAACAGGTAGCGGATACGTTAGTAAATCGAAATCAAATAAAAGAAAAAATTATTTTAGATCTTCCGGATAAGGAAGAGATACAAAATAATGAAAAGAAAATAAAAGAGAAAATAAAACAAGCGTTACGTGTTGGAAAAGATGTCAAAAAAAGCACTGAAAAAGTCTTTTTAGAAGTGACTAAATTTTTAGAAAAGGTTGAAGCACTTAATAAAGAGTCAAAATTGGATTTAATCGATTATAAAAAAGCGGAAGAATTGGTGTATAAAATCGATAAAATAAAAGAAAAAGTCGATAATGACACTTTTAGTAAAGTGTTTTTTGATGTAATGCAATCCTATATCATTCATCAAGAGCTTGAACTTGCCAAGGTTCAGGTACGATATGCGCCGGATGATGAAGGTAAAAAAACCAAATTGATAGAATGGCTTTATGCACACAAAGGGTGGCTATTTAGTGTCGCTGGAATGATTAATGCCGTACTGGTAGCGATTGAAAGAGGAAAAGATACACACGCTGTTAGTAAATAGAGAAAATTAAGAGGGAAACGGTCCGCATAGAAGAAAAATGAATACTACCGATTTTGAGAAATTATTATTTTACATTGATAGCGCTTCGACAGAAAACGAATTTTCGTTAAGCATTGATACTGCCCTCAATTTAGCTGAAAACTTAAATCAAGAGAGATGCGAGGAACTATTTTTAGCCATTAGAGGGCAGCTTATTATTTTCATTATAGAGAAAGGAATATTGCCCCCGTTTACCCTCTTTCAACTTTTTCCGATATTCAGTAAATATATCACATCTGTCGCCGGCGATACTAGGATAGAGAATCATTTAACACTGCTTAAAAAGCATTTATCAGGTATTGAAAGAAGCTCGTATGAATATTTTTTATTTGTCGCCTTGATTTTTATTTTGGAGATATTCAATACTGAATTTGAAAAGGGATTTAATAATTACCTTAATTATATAATTAAAAGTAATATATTTGAAGCCTATAAATATCCCGAAGCGTATGAACAATTCAAAAGTATCTTGGGGCATTGCGGAGTTTCGGCAGAAGATATGACTGAGTATGTAAGGCAAATTTTAATGCCGGATTCTTTTTTTCAGAATGATTCAGAAGCGCAATCCTCAATACTCCTTTGGATTATGACCGTTATTTATACTGAGCCGCGATATGTGGCCTCTCCTGCTTTTTTTAAACTTGAAAAACCATTGGCAAATATTATGCTTCAGACATTAGAATCGGATATGCTGGCTATGGCAATGCAAATATATAATGTGGCGCATCATATTTTGGGTAACTTATTTCAAACACAAAAAGAGATGGCTCTCTTCAATGAACAATTTACAAAACCGATAAGCCTCTATTATATACAGTTCAGCGGATCATTACCGAAGTCAATATCGGAGCAGAAAAATAAAAAAAAGATTGCGATTATTCGAGACAGATTGGTCAATAACTCACCCCATATGGTCGAGTACAGTTTAGTAAAAATGTTGATGGAAGAGAGCGAATTTACGGATAGGTATGATTTGTATATTTATTCAGTGGGTTATATTGAAAAAGAGCTTGATAATGAAAAAATTATCAGTGCTTATCAGCAATTGGGTGTTACGGTGAAAGTCATTCCCAATGAATGGTATGCGAAGGGATATTATTACAATCACCTTGAAAAAGCAATGCTTATTCGCAACGATATAATCCAAGAGGGTATCGATATTATGATCGGTACAGTCTCCAATAATAATATTATAGACTTTTTGTTTGCTACTCGAAGTGCAGTACATCAAATTTATTGGAGTCATGGAAATTTTGAATATGATCTCCCCAATATTGATTATAAAATCACCCATTATGTCGTACCAAAAGAGAAAAGTTTGGAATACCACTCTTTTCTCATTTCTCAAGCAAAAGAATTTTACAATCCTGTCATAGACCCGGATAGTGTTAAAAAGGAACGTGCTCTTTATCCAGCTGATGCTCTAGTTCTAGGTACGATTGGGCGATTGGTTAAAATGAACAGTGATGATTATCTGGAAACCATAGCGGACATAATGCATAAAAACGTGCATACTATTTATTTGGCGTGTGGTTCTGGAGATAGTGATACACTGAAACAAAAAGTGAAAATACTAGGGCTTGAAGATCGTTTTTATTTTCCCGGCTTTGTTGATCCACATCTCTATGGGCATATCATAGATCTGTATCTCGATACCTTTCCACTACCCTCAGGCGAGTCGCTTGCAGAGTATGCCGGGAAAGGCAAGCCGTATGTGTTGATGATGAATTATGATGCGTTAACTGAGAATTTACAAATATTACATGATGAATTTATCGAATTACATGGAAAAGCTAGACCCTTCGCATTTTCGAAAAAAGATTATATCGATGTAGTAAATCATTTACTTAGCAACAGTGAGGCTCTTAAGAAAGTAACAAACTATATTATAGCAGAGCATGTTATTAAAAAACCGGGAAGTGCAGCTTATTATAGAGAAGGAATGGAAAATTACGGAGCCAAAGGATTTTTCAATATCCTTGAGTTGTTATCAAATGAAAAATAGCACAATAACGTATCACAAATGCTGAAAAAACAAGAAGAGGATGTAAAAACGTTGTTCGAAGAGAATGCAAAAAAATATCGTGCGAAATTTGAAGAAATTGTATCTGGGTCCAGGGATAAAAATGAGATAGAGATAAATCATATACTTTTTGAATTGTCTACAGGTTTGCTGGAAAAGCGGATGTATTATAATTATTTTTTAGCGGAACATTATTTTGGATCCAATAATGCAGAGCAAGCTAAGGTATTTGTGGAGCGAGCGTGGTTTTTTTCACATTTTAATACTGATATCTTGCCGCTTTATCTTCAGATACACGAGAGCATTCAAGATTTTGAAGCGATACGCGAAGCATACAAAAGAGCTGGTATGGAGGAATCAAAAAAGAGTAATATTGTCAAAGCCATAACCTATTTTAACAAGTGGCATTATACGGATGCTACCTATAAAAAAGTAGATATGTACCAATACGATTTTGATATTATGGATGCTATAGAAAGAATGGCTAAACCATATAAATATACTTATGACGTTGAGGTTAAAGAGGCAGTAGGTAAAACAAAAATAGCATTTTTGATTTTTGGTATTACCCATTCAAATTCCGCATTGATTAAAATGAACAAAAACTGGCTAAAGTATAGTAATCTAAAATATAAAACGATTGAAATATTTGTAGTTGACAGTAAAAGAAAGGTGGAAAATAGTCAAGAGGCAATGGGACATATAGATGACTTCAAACTACTTGGGTGCGAAGTTAGGCTTTTTGATGATATGGAAAATAAACTTGAAAGATTATTGAATATTTCAAAATCGATACATGGTATTGATGCTGATGTGTTAATTACTGGTGCAGCAATGGCTGAGTTTGAGCATATTTTTATTTTGGCTACGCATCCAGCTAAGAAGACAGCCGGTTTTTTGTATGGCCCTCCTGAACAATTTTGTTATCCGTTTATGGATGAAGTTGTTGGCGGAACATTTCATTCGTTACTTGATGCGCCTTCACAAAATAATATATATAAACAATTGATATTCGATAAACAAAATATGGTTCTGAGTACATGTTCTAAACAAGATATAGGTCTTCCGGAAAATTCTATTGTTTTGATGAGCTTTGGCAGATATACCAAATTTCAAGATCATCAATTTTGGAAGACTATAGTCATACTCTTAAAAGAGTATTCAGATGTATATTTTTTAGTTGCAGGGCCAATACAAGAACAAATTCCTGACATGTTAGAAAGTGACATTGCAGATAGAATTAAATTCTTTGGGTGGATCAACAATATACAAGATTATTTGCATTATGCAGATGTAGTCTTAGATACGTACCCCTCTGGCGGAGGATTAACGATTAAGGAAACAATGGAAGTGGGTATTCCTATCGTTGTCTTTGAAAATGATTTTAAGAAAAAATATAACCAAAATAATTGGTCTTTAGCTTATGAATTAGTCGGAGTTCATGAGCTTGTGGTTGAAAGAGGCGATTTTAAAGCATGGAAAGAGCTTGTTTCAAAATTGATCGTAGATTTTGATTTTAGAAATGCGATGGGTAAAAAATGTAGAGAATATTTTGATACTTTTTTGAAAAGAAAAAATGTTTTAGGACGAATAGCATGTTTAGGGCAGAGTGTATTTAATTTAGTTTATAAAAATAATGCCAGTATCTTTTTAACAAACCAGCAAAAAGTTCGTTGTGATATCTTTATGGAATTTATTTCCGATAATCGCAAATTACCAAAGACGGATGTCATAAAGGATTTTATTATACACAAGGATATAATTCCTCTTATTCGACAGCAAGAAGAATTTTTGTGGATGGACTATATAAATAAAAAATATGATTTTGAATATCTTATTATTGATTCTTTTGCTGAATTAGCCGAGCAAAAATTTACTCACAAAAAAGAAGGCTGGATATTTAGCTGTTATTATAATCAATTAGAACATAGTGAAGAGTTTGAAAAAATATTTGAGTGTAATGGGCTTCTTCCTATTGAAAACATAAAAACTGTTTATGCCGTTTTTTTTGATTGGTATAATAAAATATTTCCGAATAAAAAAATTATTTTTATTCATTTTTCATCAAAATTTGATAGTGCGGAGAAATTTAAAAATCGAGCAGCAGAAATTTTAAAAGGAATGGAAGAGATTGCCGTGGTGCGCCCATATGTGATTAATATTGCGATAGACGATTCTCATATATTTCAGCATGAGGATGGGGCTCCTTATCATTATAGAGATGAAACTAATGAGTATTTTGCAAATCTATTGAAAAAGTTAATACCATGAATTTGAACGCGTCTGATTTTGGAACAATTCATATAGAAGTTTGCTCAAAGTGTAATTTGGCATGTGTCCATTGTTATAGAACTATAAATGAGTATGAATCAAAAAATAAATATATAGAAATTGATTTATTTAAAAAAATTATTGATGAAATAGATTGTATAAAAAGCAAAAAAGTATTGCAAATGCACGGGATAGGCGAGCCTACAATGCACCCATCTTTTTTTGAGTTGCTTGATTATGCAAACAAATCAAAAAAATTTTCTTGTATTTTTATTACAACGAATCTTCTTGCCGCTGCACCTGAAAGATATGAATTGTTTTTTGAAAACGGTTTGACTTTTATCAATGTTTCAGTTGATTCATTAAGCTTGAACACAATAAATAAAACAAGAAAAGGGACTGATCCTGAGAAAATGCTTGTGAATATTGAAAGAATTACACAAAATTTTCATAATCGTATACAGATAACTAGTGTTGTCGGTTTTGATAATTTTAAAGAACTTGATAATTTAGCAAAATTATTTATAGATTTAAAAATTAAAACATGGGTTATACAACCCCTTATTGATTGGGAAAGCTTTGATGGCTCAAAAATAAGGAATAACTTAAATGTTTTAAATTCAATCAAAAAGCTTAAAGAAAAGTATAAAGATAATATTAATATATTGACGGAATTGGCTGGCAAAGATGAACAGCAACACAATAAATGCAAAATGCCATTTGATATATTGCATATAAATGTGCAAGGGTTTGTTATGCCTTGCTGTATGTATTGGGATCACAATCAAATAAATTTTGGAAATGTTGCGGATAAGAGTATTTATGCCGCTTGGAATAGTGAAGATTTTAGTAAATTTAGAAGTCGTTTTTATGAAGAGCAACCAAATATATGTTTAAATTGTGAAGCATACTAGATTATGAAAAAAATAGCGATACTTCAATCTAATTATATTCCATGGAAAGGTTATTTCGATCTTATTAACATGGTCGATGAATTTGTTTTTTATGATACAGCCCAATATACAAAAAATGATTGGCGTAATAGGAATAAAATAAAAACTCAAAACGGTATTTCATGGCTAACGATACCCGTAAAGCAAGAAAGCTTGGCTCAAACAATAAAAAGTACAAAAATAATATCTAATAATTGGGCGCAGAAGCACTGGAAAAGTATAGTTCAAAATTATTCGAAAGCAAAATATTTCAAGCAATATAAAGATATTTTTGAAGAGATTTATATAGGATGCCAAGAAGAGTATTTAAGTGAGATAAACTATAAATTTATTCGGACAGTAAACGATATTTTGATGATTAAAACAAAGATAAGATTTTCAAATGAGTTCAATTTGCTAGAGGGCCAATCGGAAAGATTAATCGGTATTTGTAAAGACTGCAAAGGTGATATTTATCTCAGTGGACCGGCCGCAAAAAATTATTTAGATGAGTCGTTATTTGAAAGAGAAAATATAAAAGTTGAGTGGATGGATTATAGTGGGTATCCTGAGTATAATCAATTATTTCCTCCTTTTGAGCATGGGGTGAGCATATTAGATCTCATATTTAATGAGGGTGAGAATGCCACAAAATTTATGAAGAGTTATACTGAATGAATAATGTAATATACGGGTTTCAAGAGCATTTGCAAGCCGAGTTTCCTTCGCAGATAATAGTTGATGTTACCCAATACTGCAATCTTGCTTGCATTCATTGTCCTCACGGAGAGTTTGCCAAATCAGAGGTTTTTAGCGGTGCGCACTTGGACGTGGAGTTGCATAAAAAATTAATAGATGAGATTGCTACGGACGGTCTTGGGTATTGTCAATATATTAGATATACAGCAAACGGAGAAACGTTAATCCATCCAAAAATAGATGAAATTTTGGAATATGCATGTAAAAATTCAAAAACAAAGATTAATGTTACAACAAACGGTATGCTTTTGAGTGAGACAAAGGCAAAAAAATTACTGGATATTGGGATAGATGTTTTTGATATAAGTATAGATGCATTTTCTAATGAAGTATATTCAAAGATTAGGGTTAAGGGTGATTTGAATCAAACAAAAGCCAATGTGCTAAAACTTATAGACTTAATACAAAAATATAGTTATAAAACAAAAGTCGTCGTTAGTTTTGTTGAACAACCGTTTAATAGTCATGAAGTCAAAGCTTTTGAGAGTTTTTGGAAAAAAGCCGGAGCAGATTTCGTTGTAGTAAGAAAGCTTCATTCTGCTGGTGGGGCTAAAAAAGGTATAAAATCTAAAATGGAAGAGCATATGGGGCAAATTGAACGTAAACCTTGTGTTTATCCTTGGGAACGGCTTGTTTTGACACCTCTTGGTACTATTGGATTTTGTCCTGCAGATTGGAAGCATCAATCAGAGATTGCTGATTTTAGGCAATATTCTATTAAGGAAATATGGGGTGGGGAGTTCATGCAAAAATTAAGAGAAGCACATTTGAAAAATAGTTTTTGCGGATTAGATTTTTGTCAACAATGCCCAGATTGGCTCCATACTAAATGGCCAGGAGAAGGAAGAGGCTATATCGATGTAATGAAAGACCTTGTTCCCTTGGATCTCTTGGGATAATATCTTAATAAGTTTATAAAGTGAGACAAATGAAAATCATTCAGACTAAGCCAATTTGGCAACAAATCGAAGAAACCGTTCAAAATATACCGGGGTGGTCTCCGATCGATGAACTATATACCCTTTTTTTATTAGCGTACATATCTGAAAATATGGATGGCGATATATTGGAAATCGGTAGTTGGTGTGGTAGAAGTTCTGTTGTATTGGGTATGGCGGCAAAACTGAGCCATAACATTACAAAGGTCTATTCGGTAGATTTGTTTCCTGAAAAAGATGATTGGATACAAAATGAAGATGGAAGTTGGTCTTTCGAGGTAAAAGCTAATAATGGTAAAACATTGGATGCTTATAAGGTGCAAACTGTTTGGAGTGAACCGTTTGAGAATGCTATTCGACCGGTATATGAAAGATGGAACGGTATCTTAGATGCTTGGAATGAATCAATAAAGCACAATGGATTGGAGAACATAAACATTCCGTTTCGAGGAAATTTAGATATGTTTTTTGAAAATACACCGGCTAACTTAAAATTGAGGTTAGTTTTCTTGGATGGCGATCATGGATATGAAGCAGTAAAACAAGATATTCTGAATGTTGAAAAATATATTGTTCAAGGTGGATATATATGTTTCGATGATGCTTTTAGTGGCTATTATCCGGATGTAGATTTAGCTATCAAAGAACTAATTATTGACAGTGGAAAATATGATATTGTTCAGCAAATGACAAGAAAATTCTTTGCTGCAAGAAAAAAGTAATTAAGTAATCTCAAAAGGAGATCAGTATCAATGGCAACTTTTTTAATTACGGGCGGGGCCGGATTTATCGGTTCCAACTTTGTTCACTATATTTTTAATACCTATAAAGATGCCAAAATAATAGTGTTAGATTTATTGACTTATGCGGGAAGTGTGGATAATTTTCCTGTTAAACCAAGTCAGGTGAATGATAGGTTTGAATTTTGGTATGGAGATGTGCGTAATGCTCCCTTGGTTGAAAACCTTGTGGCAAGATCTGACTATGTCGTTCATTTTGCGGCAGAAACCCATGTTACAAGATCTATTTTTGATAATAGAGCTTTTTTTGAGACAGATGTTATGGGTACTCAGGCGGTTGCAAATGCCGTATTAGAATATAAACATAAGATAAAAAAGTTTATTCATATATCCACATCTGAAGTATACGGCAGCGATACAAATGGTTGTATTCCGATGAGTGAAACACATCCTCTGAATCCAGCATCACCTTATGCTGCAGCTAAAGCTGGTGCAGATAGACTCGTATATTCGTATGTATACACTTATGATATTCCTGCTGTGATTGTGCGGCCATTTAATAATTATGGCCCCAGACAGCATTTGGAAAAAGCTATTCCCCGATTTATTACCAGTATGGTTTTAGGTGAACAATTGACAGTGCACGGAGAAGGGGAAGCAAGTCGAGATTGGATACATGTCAACGACACATGTGAAGCGATAGATGCTATACTCAATGCCCCAAATGAAAAAGTGGTCGGAGAAGTTTTTAATGTGGGAACCGGACGTACCATATCGATAAAAGAGATAGCACAAAGTGTTGTTTCTGCGATGAGTGGAAATGAAAGTATAATCGGATATTCTGAAGATAGACCGGGGCAAGTGGATTGTCATATTGCGGATATTTCTAAAATAGAGCGAGTTTTGGGGTGGAAACCGAAGATTTTTTTTGAAGAAGGTCTTTTAAAAACAATACAATGGTATGGTGAAAACCGAAATTTATGGGAAAAGCAGATTTGGATGCGTCAGGTTCCTATTACACTCAAAGATGGTACGAAGGTTATACATTAAATGGAAAAAATTGAATTTTTTAGGCATAACATTGATGAAGAAGATATAGGTCGTGTTTCGGATGTTTTGCATTCCATTTTTTTGACGAATGCCGGTGTATCAAAATCGTTCGAAGAAAAATTCGGGAAATATTTGGGTGCGAAGCATGCCATTGCGGTGAACTCATGTACAGCGGCTTTGCATCTTGCGTTGTTGGCGTTGGATATCGGCGAAGGGGATGAGGTAATCACTACGCCGATGAGTTTTGTGGCTACGGCAAACTCGATTCTACATGCCGGAGCAACTCCTGTATTTGTTGATATAGAAGCCGACACGGGCAATATCGACGTTTCACTTATCGAGGCTGCTATCACAACGAAAACCAAAGCGATTATTCCGGTCCATCTGTACGGTTCGATGTGTGATATGAAAAAAATCAAAGAAATTGCAGATAAATACGGGCTTAAAATTATAGAGGATTGTGCTCACTGTATAGAGGGAGAAAGAGATGGTGTACGCCCCGGTCAGTTATCGGATGCGGCATGCTTTTCTTTTTACGCAACAAAAAATATCACCAGCGGCGAGGGGGGTGCTGTATCCTGTAATGACACCGTACTAGCCGAAAGACTCTACAAATTAAGGTTGCATGGGATCAATAAAGATGCCGCCAGTCGATATACCGGAGCATATAAACACTGGGATATGGAGCTTTTGGGATGGAAATACAACATTTCCGATATTCAGTCGGCTTTGCTGATCGGACAACTACAAAAAATAGAGGAGCGTTTGGCGGCGAGGGAAAAAATAGCAAAGCTGTATGAAGATGAATTGGATAGATCCGGGATAAGATATGTCAAAGTACCCGGAAATACAAAGTCAGCACGTCATCTGTTTGTGATAAAAGTAGATAAAAGAGATGATACTTTAGTGTATCTTCAGAAAAATGGAATCGGTGTAGCTGTAAATTATTTACCCATCCATTTAAATGGTTTTTACAGACAAGAGCTGGGGTATAAAGAGGGTATGTATCCTATTGCAGAAAAATTTGGAAGCGAGTGTGTCTCATTACCGCTTTATCCGAAGCTGGAGATCGAGTCAGTGCGCTATATCTGTGCAACTATGGGTAAGTTTGTGAAGGAACATTATTGTGACTAAGCAATCTGTAGAGTTGCAAACCAGATTTACAAATTTTTTTGAAACAAATTGCTTTGGTAGCGAAGAGTCGGTTTCCGGTCAAGGGTCTACTCTTGCACAGACAGAGATGCTTCGCATTAAATTGGCGGAGCTATTAAAAAAGTTGGAAGTAAAAACTTTTTTGGATGCCCCTTGCGGCGATTTTAACTGGATGAAGCTTCTCGGATACGACTTGGAAAGTTATATCGGAATAGATATAGTGGAACAAATAATCATTGATAATAGTATCAAATATTCGAATGAAACATACTCTTTTGCCTGCTTGGATATTTGCCGATCACCACTGCCTAGGGCAGATCTTATATTTTGCAGAGATGTGCTGGTGCATCTTGATTTTGAAAATAGTTTAGCGGCGCTAAGAAATTTTAAAAGTAGCGGGGCTAAGTATCTTTTGACTACGACCTTCACGGACAGAGAGGGCAATGTGGATCTGAAAGACGAAATGATATGGAGGACTTTAAACTTGGAAAAAGGGCCGTTTCATTTTTCCCACCCTATATATCTACTCAATGAAGAGTGTACAGAAGGGGATGGCAATTATGCGGATAAAAGCCTCGGATTGTGGCTTTTAGAAGATTTGTGGATAGGATGAGATGAAAATATTGATTGTGGCGATGAGTGATAGCATCCATACTGCAAGATGGATCAAACAGCTCGAAGGTACGGGGTGGGAGATACATCTTTTTCCGAGCATAGACTATGGTGAAGTTCATTCCGAATTAGAAAATGTGACGGTTCATCATATGTTTTATTCGAATCACACCCCTTCTCAAAAAGTAATTCAAAAAGGGTTCAATCTAAAATCAAAACTAGCTGTTTCTGTTCTAAGATATATTTTTCAAAAAAAGTTTCCACTTTATCGGCAGAAACAATTGGAAAATCTGATTAAAAAACTTAATCCGTCTGTCGTACATTCACTGGAGATACAGCATGCCGGTTATCTAGTGCATGAGGTTAAAAAAAAGCTGGATAGTTTTCCGCCCTGGATACTCACCAATTGGGGTAGTGATATTTATCTGTTTGGAAGACTTCAGGAACATCGACAAAAAATAGCAGAGATATTGAGCGCATGTGATTATTACTCGTGTGAATGCACAAGAGATATAGCATTAGCCCAGGAATTGGGATTTAAGGGGATCGTGTTACCTGTCGTCCCCAATAGCGGCGGTATGGAAGAGTATGTATTTGAGATTTACAAAAATACTCAAAAGCCTTCTTTGAGAAAAAAGATTATGCTCAAAGGTTATCAGGGATGGAGCGGTAGAGCGTTAACCGCAATTCGTGCGATGTCCAGATGTGCTGATATCCTAATCGGATATGAGATTATTGCTTACAGTGTAGCCGAAGAGGTCAAAATAGCTTTGGAATTATTTTCTTCTGAATCGGGTATTCCCATCAGGATACTCTCTTCTAAAACGGCTCGAAAAGAGTTACTAGCCGCTCACTCGGAAGCGAGAATTTCTGTAGGGCTTGGTATTAGTGACGGTATCAGTACTTCTATGTTAGAAGCAATGAGTGTGGGTACCTTCGTTATCCAAGCAAGAACCGCGTGTGCTAACGAGTGGATTATTGACTATACGAATGGTCTGCTTGTCCATCCGGAAGAACCTCAAGAGGTAGAAGCAGCTCTAAGAATGGCACTTTTAGATGATTCTTTGGTTGATCAAGCAGCGAAGATAAACAGTGAAATCATTGAAAAAAGGGTAGATTTCAAAACAATAGCTACAACGGCTAAATCGTTTTATGAGTTAGCAGCAAGAAAAGACTAAAATTTTTCCAAAACAAACTTTTTTAACGCCTCATTGCTCTCAATTTCATCTTTGACATAAGTTGCAGCCCATTTGTAAAATTCGCGTATTTCTCCGATTTGTATCTCTTTTAGTGTTATGCTTCCCTGTTCAGAATGATGTCTGCTTAAAATCAACGGTTCATTTACGTAGATGAATGCATAATCTGATTTGGCTATTCTGAGCCATTGATGGTTGTCTTGAACGGTTTTGAACGTTTCATCAAAGTATCCGACGGTATCAAACGCTGCTTTGGGTATCAATAGACTGCAGCCATGTATCATTGTGTAGAGTACCATTTCAAACTTAGTGTATTTTTGCCAGTTTTTTATGAGATGGGAACTCATGAAAGCAGAGTTTTTGTCTATGATATTAAAGCCACTGAATATAATGCTTTTTTTAGGTTGTCTTAGCAGAATTTCTAATTGCTTTTCTATCTTATTTGGCATATAAAGGTCATCATGACTGAGCCATGAAAAGTACTCTCCTCGCATTTTTGAAATACCAAGGTTGAGGGCTGATGCGACACCGCCGTTTATCTTTTTTAAATACTGTATTTTTTCACCAAAAGAGAGAGCAATACGCTCTGTCCCATCTATTGAACCGTCATTAATAACGATGATTTCTATATTTGGATACGTTTGTGCCAGAGCACTTTCAATCGCTTCTCTAAGATAGTTTACCCCATTATAAACAGGTATAATAATAGAGATTAGAGGATGGGTTACGTTAGTGAGCATTAGAATCCTTGAGCACACAAAAAGTACAAGTTTCAGTAAAAAAAAGTAATAATAGCATAAATAATAGTTGTCATAAGGAAGAACTAATTGAAGCCCAAAAGAATTCTGATTTTAGGCATTTCAGGGATGCTCGGACACAAGCTTTTTTTGGAATTGACAAAAGATTCAAAGCTTGATGTGTATGGAACAAAACGAACATTCGATATTGAGCCTTTCGGAGGAAAATTTACGGCTAAAATCCGTGGAGGAGTGGATGGGGATAATTTTGATACCATTATCAGAGCTTTAGCCTCTATCCAGCCCGATATTGTTATCAATTGTATCGGGCTTATAAAACAAACAGCTCTTGCTAATGATCCTTTATCTGCGATTACGGTCAATGCGCAATTACCGCACCGTTTATCGCTTGTGTGTAAAACTGCTGGTGCACGTTTGATACATTTTAGTACTGATTGTGTATTTGATGGAACAAAAGGGGGATATACCGAGAAAGATATCCCTGCTGCATATGATTTATACGGTCAAACCAAGCTTCTCGGCGAATTGTCCTATCCCCATTGCCTAACGATACGAACATCAATTATCGGACATGAACTAAAAGGATATCTAAGCCTTGTAGAGTGGTTCTTAAGACAAAAAAAGACGAAAGGGTATGCAAATGCCATTTTTTCGGGTCTTCCTACAATAGAGATAGCGAGAGTCGTAAAAGAGTATGTTTTAAGCAATGATACCCTGTGCGGTGTTTATCATCTCTCCGCTACTGCTATTTCGAAATATGATCTTTTAAAGCTAATAAACGAATACTACAGCAGCGAAATACAGCTTGAGCGGTTTGATGATTTTTTTATAGATAGATCTTTAGACTCAACTGCATTTTTTGAAAAAACAGGATATGAAGCACCATCTTGGGGTGAGTTGGTACGCAGTATGAGTCATGATTACAAAGAGTGTGAATACTACCACTCATAGAGGGAAATAGATGCTAAAAGTAATGACAATAGTCGGAACACGGCCGGAGATCATAAAGCTCAGCCGCGTGATAGCACAATTGGATAAACATACGGAGCATATTCTTGTGCACACCGGACAAAACTACGACTATGAGTTAAATCAGATTTTTTTTGACGAGATGGAGATACGCCGTCCCGATTTTTTTCTGGAAGCTGCCGGTGAAAATGCGGCAAAGTCGATTGCGAATGTCATATCAAAATCGGACGATCTTTTTGAAAAAGTACGTCCCGATGCCCTTCTTATCTATGGAGATACAAATAGCTGTCTTTGTGTAATACCGGCAAAGCGGCGGAAAATTCCGATTTTTCACATGGAAGCCGGAAACCGATGTTTTGATGCACGTGTTCCGGAAGAGGCAAACCGAAAAATAGTCGATCATCTGAGCGACATCAATATGCCCTTAACCGAACATGCCAGAAGGTATTTGATAGCTGAGGGGCTGAAGCCCGAAACGGTTATCAAGACGGGTTCGTGTATGAAAGAGGTGCTTGAGTATTACGGTGCCAAGATTGATCGATCCAATATCATCAGCCAGATCGGGCTAAAGAGCCGTAATTATTTTGTGGTGAGTATTCACCGGGAAGAAAATCTTGATCTGGAGGAAAATTTTGGAAAACTTCCCTCGATGCTCAATGCGTTGGCGGACAAATATGCCATCCCCATTATTTTTTCTACTCATCCGCGTACAATGAAGAAATTGGAAGAGTTGAGTTATGGGGCTTTGTCTCCTCTTGTCAGAATACATAAACCATTTGGATTTTTTGATTACATAATGCTGCAAAAAGAGGCGTTTTGCGTACTGTCTGACAGCGGAACAATCACAGAAGAAGCTTCTTTACTCGGTATTAGTGCGGTAACGCTCCGTTTGGCCCATGAACGCCCTGAAGGGATGGATGCGGGGACCCTTATCATGTCTGTCATAGACAAAGAGTTTGTTTTGGATGCCGTTGATTTGGCGGTATCGGACTCTGCAATTACGGCGATGAGGATACCGGATGACTATAATGTCGCAAACGTATCCAACAAAGTGGTAAAAATCATCTACAGCTATACGGATTATGTAAATAGAACGATCTGGAAAAAATGACTTTCTTTACAAGGTGCAGCGATTGAGTTATAACGCAAAAAACTACTGGGACGCACTTTTAGAGAAGTCGTTCGACGAAGCTGGAGTCTGCTGGCCCAAATGGCCCCTTAGCTATAACCGGCATCTTCACAGACAGCAAAAAGAAGGGTTCGAAACACTTCTTCACAAACAGAATATTTCACTGCATGGAAAAAAAGTATTCGAGATTGGCCCCGGTAACGGTTTTTGGAGCGGCTTGCTTTCTAGCGGGGGGGTGTCCGAGTACCGTGGCTTTGACATTACAAAAAATTCTGTGGAAAAACTCTCGCTTAGATATCCGGCTTTTAGTTTTATAGAGTGCGATTTTTCTGAATATTTACCGCAACAATCTGAAATCGAAAATTTTGATCTTGCCATGAGTGTTCTCGTTTTTTTGCACATAACCGATAATGCTAAATTTGAGGCATGTTTTGAAAATGCAGGGGAAATGTTAAAAAAAGGGGGCTATTTTATCGTGTTGGATGCGGTATCCCAAAATACGTTGCGAGGCAAACAACAAAAAATGGCCGATGGAGCCTCTTTTGATATAACATACCATAACAAAGTTCGATATATGGATTACTATACTTCCGTTGCCGCACAGTGTAACATGGAATTTATCGGATATTATCCGGCTTTTAATATCACCCAAAATGCTTTTGATTTTAAAAGTGGAATAGGATTCTCAATAGGCTCGTGGTATTTCAATAAGATATTGAACCCTATATTGATAAAGAGTGGAGAAAAAAAAGGTGAAGTGTTGGGAAAAATTCTTGTTGCGCTGGATAAATTTTTATTTGCGAGCATGAGTTCCTCCAGTAAATGGCTAGTTTTTAGAAAACGTATATGAATATTTTTGTAATCCCATCATGGTATCCGACACAAGAAAGCCCGGTAACGGGACGCTTTTTTAAAGAGCAGGCGATACTTTACGCAAATGGATACAAACAAGATAATCTGGCAATCAGCAGGTGGGGGCAGGGGGAGTTTATTATTGACCTGATGGCACCGTTGACAGCTATCAAAAAACTTTTTCGATTCATCAGTGCAAAAAAATTTGAAAATTCACTTGCTGAAAACGTTGCAGAATTTTATACTCCGGCAGTAGAGATAAGGCCTCGGAAATATGCAGGCGATTTATCCTCTATTCTAAATGCAAATATCAGTAATTTTCAAAAAGCGCAGCACAAATACGGAAATATTGATATTGTGCATGCACATGTCTCTTTCCCTGCCGGATTTATAGCGGCAAAAATAGCGCAAACTTTTAATATTCCGTATGTCCTGACAGAGCATATGGGCCCTTTCCCTTTCCCTTTTTACTTAGAGAATGGTAGATTATTAAAACGACTTCAAATAGCTTTTTTAGAAGCTGATCGCGTTATTGCGGTAAGTAATTTTTTAAAGAATGAGATGTCCAGATACGATGTCATAACCGATGAGGTCATACCGGATTTTATAGACGATGATTTTTTTTCATCTGAAAAGCGTGCATCAGTTACAGGATTTGTCTTTTTTGCATTAGGGAGAATAGCAAAAGAAAAAGGGATAGACGTTCTATTGAAAGCTTTTGCCATAGCACATACTCAAAACCCTGATATGGTCTTAAAAATCGGAGGTATTGGTGCCGATATGCTGGAGATGATGGATGTTTCAAAAAGGTTAGGAATAGATGACAACATCGAATGGTTAGGCGAGTTAGATGTATTGAGCGTGAAAACAAATTTACAAGAATGTGACGTATTTATCACTGCAAGTACATATGAGACGTTCGGTGTGGTTGTTTCTGAAGCATTATGCTGCGGCAAGCCGATCATATCTACAATGTGCGGCGGTCCTGAAGATATGTTGGAGCAGACTAATAGTGTGTTAGTCCCTATTGGAGATGCATCGGCTATGGCCGCCGCAATGTGTAAAATCGAGGAGGAGATTCAAAACTTTGATTCCACGGCAATACGTTCAAAGCATATCTCAGAATTTGGTAAAAATACAGTAACCGCCAAGCTGAGAGAAGTTTATTTAAGCATTTTGAGGGATGACTAATGTGTTCGATATGCGGCGGTAATGTTTCTTCGGTATTGATACAAAAAGCGTCCAAGACAATGACACATAGAGGGCCTGATGGCAATGGTCTGTTTAATGATGGAACTGTCTCTTTGGCACATAATCGTCTCCGCATTATAGATTTAAGTGACGAAGCAGCACAGCCTATGCAGGACGGTGATCTTGTACTTGTCTATAACGGCGAGATTTATAACTATCTGGAAATCAAGAGTGAACTGCAAAAAAAGGGGATAGTATTTCATACCTCCAGCGACAGCGAGGTGCTGTTAAAGGCGTACCGCTATTGGGGGGCTGAATCTCTTAAACGTTTTAACGGTGATTTTGCATTTTGTATTTATGATACTAAAAATAAAACAATGTTTTTGGCACGTGACAGACTTGGGAACAAACCTTTTTACTATACGCTCAAAGGGGGCAAACTTTTTTTTGCCTCTGAGATCAAAGCGTTTAAAGCCGTCTCGACTCTCGAATTTGATGAGCAGACGTTATGCGATTCTATCCTATTCAATATCAACGACTATTCACAACGCACTGTCTACAAAGATATAAACCATCTTCCGCCAGCTCATCATGGGATATTTGATACAAAAAACGGCAAACTTTCTCTCAAAAAATATTGGACTCTTTCTGAGCCCGAAGATGCCGATAGAAAATTTGACACGATTGAATGTGAAAAGAATTGTGCAAAATTTGAAGAGCTGTTTGAAACTGCATTGCTCTTGCGGCTCCGTTCCGATGTTGATGTCAGCATCTTGCTTTCAGGCGGAATCGACAGTTCTCTCATCGCCGCTATATTGAAAAAAAACAATAGAGATATGCATTATTTTGGAGCTATTTTCCCCTCCTATCCTGCCTCTGATGAGAGTGGTTTTATGGACAAAGTTGCTAAAAGTTTCGGATTAAATCTAATCAAATTATCCCCCAAAATTGATGAGTTGAAACTTCTTATGGACGATTTTTTAGCGACGCAAATGGATATGACGAGAAGTTTTTCCACCTTTGTGCAATATGCTGTTTTTAAAGAGCTCTCCCAATATTCTAAAGTCGCTGTGACCGGACAGGGGGCAGATGAGCTTTTTGGCGGATATTATCACCACATTGCCAGATTCTTGACATATGACGAACAAAATCTACGTGAGCGGATAGCCATTTACGGTAAAGAAGCATTGGCGGAACATGCACTTGGAAGCAAATTTTCACTTCCGGAGAGTTTAAAAAAAATGCAGATTATTGAGGACAACAGGAAGCCTCTCGAAAAAATCAAATCTCTATTTGAAAATTATGAACCGAACTATGATTTGCTGCTGGAAAAATTTGTATCCAGCCCGAATCATGCTTTGCATAAAGACACCGTAAAATTTAATTTGCCGATGCTACTTCGTTTTGAGGATAGAAATGCGATGCGATTTGGTGTCGAAAATCGAACGCCGTTTACCGACTATAGAGTTGTTGAATTTGCCCATTCATTGCCGAATGCGTATAAATTTCATAATGGTTACAGCAAGTTTTTATTGCGTAAAATACTATCCAATTATCTAAGTGACGATATAGTTTACCGAAAAGATAAAAAAGGGTTTGAAGCTCCGGATATGGCATGGATGCGTGAATTGGGGAAAACTGCCAATGATACGGTAGATATTAGGATATTTTTTTACGAGAGGCTAAAGCAGCTAATATGATTTGGATTGATATAGGTACACCTAAATACGCTATGTTCTTTAGCAAAATGATCCCCGAATTGCAAAGTCGTGGGCACAATGTATTTGTGACAACAAGGTATGCCCCGCACTATACGGAAGCAAAAGAGATTTTAGAGCTTAATGGAATTGAGCATACCGTACTCGGTGAATACGGCGGAAGCACACTTCTTGAAAAATTGGAAGCCAGAATTTTCAGACAAAAAGAGTTCCTCGATATATTCAAGCAAACCGGTGTACCGAAGGTGCTTATATGCGGCGCGGTAGTAGACAGCGTCCATGTCGCATTCGGTCTGGGAATACCTGTTGTCAACATTTATGATACACCGGCCGTAACCTATCCGGGTGATCTGGAAAGTCCGAAAAATATTACACCGGTAACCCGCCTTACTTTGCCTTACTCGAACCTCTTTTTTTACCCGTATATTATGCCGCGGTCTATGTTCGCCAATCTTGCTTTAAATGATGAGCAGATAATCCCTTATGACTTTGTAGATGTCTGCCTCTGGATGAAGGATATAAAAGCGGAGGATAAAAACGATTTCAGGAAAAGATACGGTCTGGATAACGGTAAAATGACCATTATAATCAGGGAAGAAGAGTATAAAGCCCATTATGTGACCGAAAAACTTCCGCTTCTCTATTCGATCATCCCGAGGCTTGCAAAAGAGATCGATGCGAATATCGTGATCATGCCGAGATATGAGCGTGAATATCTTGAAAGAGATTTTGGCAGTATAGCAACGGTGCTGAAAGAGAAGCTGCGGCCGGAGGAATTTTATCCGTTTATCGACCTTTTTATCGGTGGCGGCGGTACTATGAATTTAGAATCGTCGTACTATGGAGTACCGACTATCTCTACCAGATCTATCTGGTTATATCACGATCAGTATTTGATTCAAAATGGGATTATGCATTGGACAAACAATGAGGATGAAGCTTTGGAATTATCTAAGCGATTGATCGGCAAAAAACAGGATAATAGACACTATTTTTGCAAGGGCGAATGCGATTTTTCAATGATTATCGATAAAATAGAAGAGATATTAAATTAGGTGCTAAGAAAATGGTGAATGTTGCATTATTGGGTTGCGGTAGGATAGCACTAAGACACGCGGAGCTTCTTGGGCTTGGGCATATTAAGGGGGCTAGACTTTGTTCGGTATGTGATATTGATGAGGGAAAAGCAAAGCAATTCGGTGAAAAATACGGCGTTAACCATTACACCAAAATAGAGGAGATGATGGCTGCCGAAAAAAAGATAGATGTGATCAGCATATTGACGCCTAGCGGTTTGCATGCTTCCCACACTTTTACTCTTGCCCCCTATAAGAAACATATTATCGTTGAAAAACCGATGGCATTGACACTCGAAGATGCCGATGAGATGATCCGTGTATGTGACGAAAACGGTATCAAACTCTTTGTCATTAAGCAGAATCGTTACAATCTGCCTGTCCAAAAACTCAAAAATACCCTTGAATCCGGACGCTTCGGCAAACTGGTCATGGGCACCGTTCGGGTACGATGGTGCCGTACGCAGGAATACTATGACCAAGATGAGTGGCGCGGAACATGGGCGATGGATGGAGGGGTCTTTACCAATCAGGCGAGCCATCATGTCGATCTTTTGGAATGGATGATGGGAGATGTCGAAAGCGTATTTGCGAAAAGTGCCACACAGCTTGTCGACGTAGAGGTTGAAGATACCGGAGTGGCGGTACTGAAATTTAAAAACGGTGCGCTTGGAATCATAGAAGCCACAACCGCTACACGACCAAAAGATTTGGAGGGTTCCCTATCCATTTTAGGAGAAAACGGAAGCGTTGAGATAGGTGGATTTGCGGTCAATGCCATACGCTCCTGGCAGTTTAAAGATGCAAATGCCGAAGATGAAATCATCAAGAAAGATTTTTCTACCAATCCGCCTGACGTTTACGGATATGGGCATAAGGCGTATTACGAACATGTCGTAGACTGCATAGAAAATAATGGAAAAGCTTTGGTTGATGGACTTGAAGGCAGACGCAGTTTGGAACTGATCATGGCAATCTACGAATCTATCGAGACGGGCGAAGAGGTATTTTTGCGCTTTACTCCGAAAAAATGCAGATTGGGGCACTGATGCTACATGCTCATAAACAGGAAACTTTGGCCTTGGCCGCGTTGTTACAAAAATCTTGGCAAGATTGGAATATATCACATTGATTAAGTTTTTAGATCTCTATTCTCAGTATCAGACCATCAAATCGCAGATAGATGCTGCCATCGAAGATGTTATCGTTCATTCGGCATATATTGGTGGAGAGCGGGTAAAAAAATTTGAAAAAGAGTTTGCGGCCTATATCGGTGCGAAACATTGTATCGGCGTAGCTAACGGGACCGATGCAATAGAGATCGTCTTGAAAGCGGCAGATTTTCCGAAAGGGAGCAAAATCATCGTTCCCGCAAACAGCTTCATCGCCACAAGCGAAGCGGTAAGTAATGTCGGATTTGAAATTCTTTTTGCGGATGTTAAAGACGACTATACCATAGACGTAAAAAGCATAGAACATCTGATAGACGAAACAGTAAAAGCGGTTATCTGTGTCCATTTGTACGGACTTCCTTGCAATATGGATGAAATTTTAAAATTTTGCCATAACCATTCGCTTGCCCTTTTTGAAGACAGTTCACAAGCCCATGGCGCAGAATATAACGGTCAAAAAATCGGTACCTTTGGGAGTGCTGCGACATTTAGCTTTTATCCCGGTAAGAATTTGGGTGCATTCGGTGATGGAGGTGCGATAACCACCGATGATGACGATCTTGCCAAAAAAATGAGAATGCATGCGAACCATGGCCGTATTGATAAATACGATCATGAGTTCGAAGGGAGAAATTCGAGGTTGGATGCTCTCCAAGCAGCCGTACTCAGTGTAAAACTTCCATATCTCGACGGATGGCTGGCAAAACGCGATATCATAGCCCACTTCTATCTCAATGAACTCTCAGCTACTCCATTAGTCCTGCCAAAAATACATGGAAATAGAAAACAGGCATGGCATCTTTTTGTTGTACGTACCGAGAAAAGAGAGACTCTAAAAGAATTTTTGACCGAACAGGGGATCGAGACCGGAATACACTACCCCATTGCTCTTCCAAAATTAAAAGCTTATACTCATATTACGCAAAAGACCAAGAACTTTTTTGCTTGCAATGTTGATCGAGAGATCTTGTCATTGCCTATAGGCGAGCATCTAAGTATTGCTGATGTCATTTTTATATGTGAGAAGATAAAACAGTTTTTCGGAGTTCAATAAATGTCCTATTTCATTCATGAATCTTCCTATATTGATCCTAACGTAGAAATAGGGGATGATACGAAAATATGGCATTTCTGCCACGTAATGGGGGGAAGTAAAATAGGTAAAAATTGTTCGTTCGGCCAAAACTGTGTAATAGGTCCGAATGCTGTGATAGGCAATAATGTCAAAGTACAGAACAACATCAGTTTATACGATGGTGTCATTATCGAAGACGATGTATTCATAGGGCCATCCGTCGTTTTTACAAATGTTACAAATCCACGAAGTTTTATCGCACGGAAAGATGAATATAAAAAAACCGTCATAAAAAAAGGGGCGAGTCTCGGTGCCAATTGTACTGTTATATGTGGAATAACGATTGGCGAATACGCCTTTGTAGGGGCAGGAAGTACGGTAACAAAAGATATTCCTTCCTTTGCCTTGGTCTATGGAAATCCAGCTCGGGTTAAAGGGTGGTACAGTATAGCCGGATTTGAACTCTCTTTTGATAACAGCGGTATAGCCGTCGATCAATATGACGGCACAAAATACAAAAAAGAAAAAGGTGTCGTTTCACTCCTGAAAGAATCGATCACACCTATTCGAGAATTTTTATAACATAACTCCAATTTGCTGATATTCAAATCCGAGTGCTTTGAGCTTTTCACTATTATATTGATTCCGCCCATCAAAGATAAGTCTATTTTTTAGCCTTTTTGCCATTTCATCAAAATCAGGACTTCGAAACTCTTTCCATTCGGTGATAAGAATGAGGGCCTCTGCTCCATTAAGGGCATCGTACTTACTGTCGGCATAGCTAATATGTTTGTTACTCTTAAGATAATCGTTTTTAGCCTCATTCATTGCTTTTGGATCATAGGCTTGAATCTTTGCACCGCGTGACGTAAGCTCGGTTATAATGGCTATAGAACTGGCTTCACGCATGTCATCGGTTTCAGGTTTAAAGGCGAGACCCCATACTGCGAATATTTTATCCTTTAGATTTTCGCCAAATCGTTTAATCACTTTCGTGCTCAGTGCTTTTTTTTGGTCGATGTTCACGGATTCGACAGCGTTGAGGATTCGTGTTTGATAGCCGTGATCTTTGGCTGTTTTCACAAGAGCTTGGATATCTTTGGGAAAACAGCTCCCTCCGTATCCGCATCCGGGATAGATAAAACTATACCCAATGCGGCTGTCACTACCGATTCCGTTGCGTACTTGGTTGATATCAGCACCGACATGTTCGCAGATATTAGCAATTTCATTCATAAAGCTGATTTTAGTGGCCAACATTGCGTTGGCCGCATATTTGGTCATTTCTGCACTGCGGATATCCATACCGATAAAACGGTCTCTTGTTTTCATAAAAGGGGTATAAAGCTCATGCATGGTTTTAAGAGAAGTGGGATTATTTGTTCCAACAATGATCCGATCGGGATGCATGAAATCATTGATAGCGGTACCCTCTTTAAGAAATTCCGGATTAGATACGATGTCAAACGTTACGTCGCTACCGCGTACATCGAGTTCAGTTTGAATGGTTATTCGTATTTTATCTGCTGTTCCCACAGGAACGGTACTTTTATCGACTACGATCATGGGGTGCGTTATGTATTGACCGATACTTTGAGCTACCGATAAAACATAGTGCAAATTTGCACTGCCATCTTCCTCCATGGGAGTTCCTACGGCGATAAAACAGATGTCTGAATGGACAAGAGCCATTTTTATATCTGTCGTAAAGTTTAGGGTTCCAAGCGTATGATTGCGCAATACCATCTCCTCTAAACCGGGTTCATAGATGGGAATTATGGCCTGTTTGAGCTGATCAATTTTGATGGGATTTATATCCATACAAATGACATCATTCCCCATCTCTGCAAAACAGACGCCACTTACGAGTCCGACATATCCGGTGCCGATGATAGATAGTTTCATCAAAATTCCTACTATAACTTATTTAATATGATCCCAAGAGAATGGTGTCCCTTTGGTGCTGTCTCTCCGAAAGGGTTTCCCGAGAATTTCATGTAGATATTTGGGTGCCAGTCCAAATCCGGGACGGACGGAACGGACATTTTCGGTAGTGATTATCTCTCCGGCTTTAACGTCTTTTGTGATAAAGAGACTACGGGCAAATTCACGTGATTTTAGACTTTTAGGCGAGAGATCATAGGTGATTTTTCCCATTAGCTTTTCGGTATCGCGTACGGCATCCACCATGAGCCGAAATTCGGTAGGTTCAAGGCTAAAAGCACTGTCGGCTCCCCCCATTGCTCGATCCAAAATAAAATGCTTTTCGATGACGCGAGCACCTAGTGCAACGGCGGCTACGGGGGCACTCAGACTCATGGTGTGATCGGAAAGACCGACAGTAATACCGAAACGCTGTACCATGTCGGAGATGGTCAAAAGATTCATCTCATTGAGCGATGCAGGATAGGCGGAGGTGCATTTAAGAAGGGTGATTTGATCATTTCTCATCCGTCTGCAAGCATCCAACGCCTCTTCGATATCGCTTAGTGTGGCAACTCCGGTAGAGATGATGATAGGCTTTCCTTTGGCAGCAGTGTATTCGATCAGCGGGATATCGGTGATCTCAAAACTGGCGATTTTATACGCCGGAACATTGAGATCATAGAGGAAATCAACGGCGGTTGGATCAAAAGGGGAAGAAAATGCCTCCATCCCCAAACTTCTGGCATGATCGAAAAGTTGTTTATGCCATTCCCACGGGGTCATTGCTTCCGCATAAAGATCATGAAATTTCCGCTTGTCCCACAGCGTCCCTTGCGAAATGGTGAACATTTCGCTGTCACAATCGAGGGTGATCGTATCGGGAGTATAAGTTTGGAGTTTGATTGCATCGGCACCCGATTCTTTCATTGCAGTGATTGTTTTGAGAGCCGTATCGAGTGAACCGTTATGGTTGGCGGAGAGTTCAGCGATGATAAAAACTTTTTCGTTTAAATTGTGATTTCCGATAGTCATAGAATTCGCTCCATAGTGATCATTTCTCTGCCGTTATAGACCGTTCGTGCAGTTTCTACTAAATCGAAAATTTGGTATAAATGTTTAGCCCTCTCATTGTCGGCAAAAACATTGGCAGTAATCTTGGTTAGTTTCAAGGTTTCAAATGCGTACTCGATTAAAGCAGATAACAACAACTTGCCGACACCGTGCAGATCAGGATTGGAATAAAGTCCTAGCTCTGCACCGTTCGCGGTAATATCGGTTAAATCAACTACTCCGAGGTATTTTTTGGCATCTCGAACTAAAAAATATTGTTTGTCGGATCGGTTGGAGAGTGATTCGATAAAGCGTAGATGCTCCTCCATAGAAATTACCTCAGAATGTATCATCCACTTCCGTATATAAGGATGATTCCGCCATGAAAGGATCATCATAGTTTCGCTATCATCTAATTCATTGAAGGGAATCAGATGGATCATAGTAATTGTTCCAAAAGTACTTTAAATGCTTCTTTTTCAAAATGCTCCATCACCAGAAAGCTTTCGCGCTGCATATAGGAGACAAACTCGCTTTGATTATCGGCACTTTGTATGGCGATAAAAGGGAGGCCCATGTACATCACTTCGTGAGCGATAGAGCTGGGGGTGATAATGGCCAATGCACTTTCATGCATAAGCTCCGCGATATTAGAACTGTTCACATGCAATCGGATATTGGGGTGTTCGTTACTATAGAGCGTGAGTATTTCTAAATGAGGATTAGAGGAAGTGGTAACGAGGTTAACTTGTGCATCCGGAGGCAGTGCATGTAAAATCTGCATCGAGAGATTCATCGGGTCACTCCCCCCCATAGAAATAAAAATGGCATCGGTTGAGGGTTTTGGATGCAGTTTGGCCTGCTTGAACTCTTCACGAATGAGAGGAGGAGCGCATTGGATAGTACAATGGTGTGGAACAAGATCTGTATAGCGTTCTCTTTGGGCATATACATTGGGATTAAAGAGGATATCGCAGAAATGAGGCTGATAGGTATCGTCGAGACTTAGTATCGTGACACCGGTTTGCTCTTTAATCTGTTTTTCATACGATGCGTCGATACCGTAATGATCGAATACGACAAGAGTAATGTTATGGAATAGGATGTATTGTATCAGTTCTTCGGGTGCATTAGATGTGAGGATATGGACGGGATAAGGAATCTGATCGATAATATTTCCGCTTAACTCTTGGCAAGCAAAAGTGATAGTGGCATGGGGGTAGTGTTGTACGAGGACGAGATCTCGCATAATATGTCCAAGCCCGATTTGACTGGAAGAGTCGGCACGAATTAGGAGGTTCATGAGGTAAAAAGTGCCTTGTACATTAATTCGGCACGTATCCAATCCTCAGGAGTATCGATATCTTGGACAAGATGGCGCGATAAGACAATTGTTGTTGCGGCATTTGAGAAAATAGGTGTTCCGCTTAGCCATGCATCGGGAGTCCCCCAATAAAATTGTCCCACATCATGATAGGCCTCGGGCAAGTCCTGAGAACGTGTAACGAAGTGCTCCGGCCAAAACATCTCGATATTCCCCTCCGCAGAGCGTTTCACTCCTCTAAAAATAGGGAAAGGAAACGTTGTCACTGGGAATGCGTACCCTTTATGTTGAATCATAAGGCTATTGTAGGCTGCTCGAATATCCTTGGCTCGGACAAACGGTGCCGTTGCATAAATACAGCACGCCGCATCGATTGTATCGCCTTGCTCTTGTAGGGTTTGGATCGCATGGGCGATGACGGGGATGGTAGCGGTGTGATCATCACTCAGTTCTTTGGGCCGGATAAAGGGGATTTCTGCTCCAAGTGTTCGGGCAATATCGGCAATCTCTTCATCGTCGGTACTGACCACGATACGTTCGAAAAGTCCTGACTTTTGTGCCGCTTCGATGCTGTAAGCGATGATCGGTTTACCGCAAAAAGGTTTGACATTTTTACGCGGGATCCGTTTGCTACCGCCTCGTGCGGGTATTATTGCAACTCGCATCAAAAGGTGCATCCACGATATTTATAGTTGTTTATCACTTCGAGTACAATGGATGCAATTTGCTCTGCATCGCTTAAATGCATTTTTTGATGGCAGGGAATAGAGAGTTCGCTTCGGTAAAACTCTTCTGCATTTGATAGCCGCATAGTTCCGAAACGTTCTTGGTAAAAGCTGTTTTTATAAATCGGTTTGTAGTGGACTTGGACCCCTATCCCTCGTTTTTGTAATTCGATAAAAATTTCCTCTTTCACACAATGTAACTCAGGATTTAGTAAAAGAGGATAAAGATGGCGTGCGCTTTGATCGGTAAGATTAATATCTATTGTGCTGAACAGAGGATGATTTTCAAAACATTCATCGTAGTATCGGGCAATATTTTCGCGTACGTTGATAAATCGGTCTACTTTATGAAGCTGTGAAAGTCCCAAGGCAGCAGCAAACTCGGTAAGACGAAAGTTATAGCCCAAGGCTACCATATCCGAGTTCCATAACTGTTTTTTTACGATGCCGTGAGAACGGAAAAGACGAAGGTATTTTGCGAACTCTTCATTATCGGTAACAACGGCTCCCCCTTCTCCCGTAGTGATCGGTTTAATCGCATGGAAGCTGAATATGGTCATATCAGAAAATGAGCCGATTCTTTCTCCGTTGATATCACTTCCAAGCGCATGGGATGCGTCTTCAATGACGAAAAGATTGTGTTTGCGTGCAATCGTATTGATAGCATGAATAGCCGCCGGTTTTCCGGCAAAATCTACGGGGACAATTGCTTTGGTCTGAGGGGTAATGAGTGCTTCGATGAGATGCTCGTCGATATTTCCATCGCTTTTGATATCGCAAAATACGGGTTTGGCTCCTAGAGCGATTGCCATATTAGATGTTGCTACAAAACTGATCGGGGTGGTGATGATTTCATCTCCTTCCCCAATCCCGCAAGCAGCATATGCGGCATGAAGCGCTGAGGTAGCCGAATTAAATGTAATGCAGTAGCGTGCTCCGACATAATGGGCGATAGCCTCTTCGAACTCTTCTACTTTTGCCCCTTGGGTGAGATGAGAGCCTTTGAGGATTTCCACGACAGCGGCAATATCATCCTCTTCAATGAGTTGAGTTGAATACGGAAGCACGATTACTTCTCCTCATCGTGTGTTAGGGCAATTTTTTCCAGTAACGCTTCGGGACTCAACCAGTCGGTATTGGTTTCGGAACTGTATTTAAATCCATACTCCACAAGTTTTCCGATCTCGCCGGAATTATTTCTTGAAAAATCGGCATTGTCGGTAAATTGGATAGAGGGTTTAATGACGTAGTGATCATGAAACTCAAGGGTGAGATGCGAATCATCTCGTGGGCACATCACCTCGTGCATTTTTTCTCCCGGACGGATACCGACGATTCGATACGGCATTTCAGGTGCAATGGCACGAGCAACATCGATTACTTTCATGGAGGGGATTTTTGGGATAAAAATTTCTCCCCCGTGCATACGTTCAAAATTCTTTAATACGAAATCGACCCCTTCTTGGAGGGTAATCCAAAAGCGTGTCATCCGCTCATCCGTAATAGGAAGCTCAGTTACACCCTCAGCGATAAGTTTCTGGAAAAAGGGGACAACGGAACCACGAGAGCCCAGAACATTTCCATAGCGGACAACGGCAAATGAGATTGGCTTGCCTCCGGTTATGTTATTAGCGGCGACGAAGAGTTTATCGGATGCGAGTTTCGTTGCTCCGTATAGATTGATCGGACTTGCAGCTTTATCGGTGGAGAGAGCGATGACTTTATGCACTCCGCAATGTAACGAAGCATCGATAACATTTTGAGCACCGTTAATATTGGTTTTAATCGCTTCCATGGGATTGTATTCGGCGATGGGGACATGTTTGAGTGCAGCAGCATGGACAACATAATCGACTCCGTTCATGGCGCTTTGCAGCCGATGAAGATCCCGAACGTCACCGATAAAATAACGCATGCAAGAGTCATTAAAACGCTGTGCCATTTCGTATTGCTTGAGTTCGTCACGGGAATAAATAATAATTTTGTTGGGTTTGTAGTACTTTAACATTGTTTTAACAAACTGTTTACCGAAACTACCAGTTCCGCCTGTAATCAGTATATTTTTACCATTAAGCATTGCGTGTCCTGTCTACCTAGATGACAGAACTAAGCAAAATTAATACCATATTTAACCTGTTGTGGTACCAGTCGAATTAATCTGTTGTTTTAATGAAGCAAATTGATTGGTAAGATTAGTCATGATGGTATCGTATTGAACAAACTGCGCAGTCATGGCCGTATATCGTGCATCTAACAATGCTTGTGCACTTTTTTGATTATCCTGAAGGGATTGCAGTTGCGTAGCGGATCCGTCTGTCAATGTACTCATAATACCATTGGTACCGGTATAGCTTGTTAGCATCGTGTTCATAGAGGTAAACAAACCGTCAGTGCTGTTGCTAAAAAAAGCTTCTGAAGCAGAGGGATTAGCATTGTATGCTGAAAGAAATGTACTGGAATTAAAACTCATTGTTCCTGTTTGGCTCAGATCTATCCCAAATTGAGGTAAGGAGAGACCGTTATTACTCATGGAGGTGACAATTTGATTGATATCACGTGTAATTGCATTGATAGAATTGTCACCATTAAAAATCCCGACCGTCCCGGTTGTTGAATCGGATGTAGTCATACTGGTCAGTTGGGATGTTAATGCATTGTAACTCGTAACAAACGAGTTCATAGCATCACTAATCTTGGTAGTGTCCTGAGTAATGGAGATATTGGCACTCCCGTTATCTTGGAGCAGATTAACTGTCATCCCTGGAGCAATATCGGTAATGGTGTTTGTACTTCTCGTCATCGCAATCCCGTTATAATTAAACGAAGCATCACGTGCAGCCTGTATACTCTGCATACCTGTTGGATTGGTTGTTGCATTGTACGCGAGTAATTTAGTATCGAGTGAACCGCCTGTTGAATCGCTTAAGGTTATTGACTGAGCCGCACCGGTTTGTGTAGAAGTTAAAACGAGACGATAATCATTTGTTCCGACTTGCAATGTGGAAGCTTTAACACTGCTTCCGGCTACATTGTTAATAGAATCGGCAAGAGAAGATAACGTCTCTCCTGCACTGTAATTTATGTTATAAGCTAAACCGCCGACACTGAGTGACATCGTCCCTGCTCCACTAGCAACAGTACTGCTTGCAGAACTAAAACTTCCAGACTCTTTGACATCGTTTAAAGCCATTAATGTATTGGTAATAGAAAAAGATTGTACCGCGACCCCTGCATTTGCCGTAACACTCACCGATGCAGTATTCCCTGATACCGTACGGTTTTGATAAAGAGTACTATCGCCTAAACTGCTTGCACTCGCTTGAAACGTTGTAAGCAAACTGCTGATGAGACTTAACCCGTTAGCCTTTTGCTGTTCTGCAGTAATTTTATTTGTAATCGGCGTGATAATTGCTGCCGTATCAGCAGCCTTCAGTTGATCAATAATCGTGGAGGTCAATACTCCTGATCCAGCCCCGAGTGAACTAATTGCCATGGTAAATCCTTTTACCTCTAAATATATAAACAATATCGACCGAAGTGATTAAAGGTTTAGTAATTATCCAGTAAGCAAAAAAGATACCATCACCGTTTTTTGCTAATTCCGAATCGCTGAGGTCGAATGGTCAGTTCGGTGATGCTTATCCCCTCACGAAACGATAGAAGATTGGCTACCGCTTCGGCAATATCGGTTCCCATCAATCGAGTATCGCTCTCTTCTGCTACCCCAAAACGAAGCTCCTCAAAGAACGGAGTGTCTGTCATATCGGGGTTGATGGTAACAACCCCTACGCCGCTGGCTCTAACTTCTTCAAAAAGACTTTGTCCGAAAGCTCTTAACCCTGCTTTGGTAGCACTGTAGAGGGCAGAAAATTTCGAAGTTCGGGTGGCTTCGATAGAGGTGATATTGATAATAGTTCCGCGACTTTTTTTGAGGGAGCGCAAAAGGAGGTTGGTAAGATGGATCGGAGCGGTAAGATTAAGGGCAATCATATCGGAGATAACTTTTGTGCTTAGCTCTTCATGCGGTTCAAATCGACCGAATCCGGCGGCATTGACCAATAAAGTGAGCTCACTCACCTTTAGCAGCGTGGTAAGTATCCTTTCAATCTCGGAAATTTTGCGTAAATCACAGGAGATGGGGTAAAACGCAGGGTGATTGATTTGACCTTGACGACGGCTGATTCCAATCACAGTAAACCCTTTTTCAAGCAGCATACGTGCTATTGCTTCTCCTATGCCGCTGCTGCTTCCCGTTACGATTGCCGTTGCCATGTCCGTATCCTTGTCTGAGATAGATAACGTGTTGCATTTTTGAGTAAAACCTCTAGAATATGGGACTCTAGCTTTTCAGGATAGGTCGCCATGTCGTCTCTTACATCGTAGGGATAAAAAGCAATATCACTGCGGCGGAGTTTTTTAAGGGAGCGCAGATGGCTTTGGCTGAGGCGAAAACTTCCCAATGTCAGCTGATGAAGTAGCTCAGGAGGGATAGTCTTAAACAGGGTATCAATAAGCTCACCGTAGAGCAGTTCAAACTCATCGGTATAGATAACAGGATCAATGCATATACGGACCTTCCATCCGAGCTCACACGCCTCTTTAGCGGCTTTGAGACGTTTTTCGAGCGATAGGGTTGCATGCTCGTATTGATCAATGATACGTTGCGGGGAGAGAGTCCATGCCAGGGTCACTTTGTCGTTAGGAGTAACACTCTTAAACGGTTTGACATTGGCGCTTTTGGTACGTATTTCGAGATGAAGATTTGGGTGCTCTGCGGCAAACTCCAGCCAGAGTCGTGTTTGTCCTGTGAGTGATTCGATGGCGAGGCTATCGGTATCGTACGAGGTTGCTACGAGCGTCTTATCCCCAAGATAAGGGAGTACTTCGGCAAAAGCATCTTCAAGATTGACAAATAACACGGTGTTAGCCGATGGATATAACCCTTGCAGGTAACAGTAATCACAGTCGTACAAACACCCCATAACACTGGAGGCGTAAAAAAACTGTTCTATATCGAATCCGTCGCTGTATTGCGACCCTTCGTGGAGAAACTTCCCCTCTTTATGGGCGAGGATCAATTTTTTGCTATCGCTTTGAGCCGAGAAACTTTGATTTGATCGGTTAAAAACCTCTTTGTAGTGATGGATCAGAATAATTTGAGAACGCTCGAATTTTTCCATAATTTTAAGGGTATGCGGATGATTCGCCACCTTTTGTTCAACATACAAATGGGAAAAAAGTTTAGACAGTGAGGGTGGCAATGAAGGATTCAAGCAGCACACTCCTTTCACGTTTGGATACAGGAATATCAGTTTTTGGAAAAGGCAAAGGGCGCGCTGAGTCTTTTAGCCGAAAATAGTAAAAAGCATCCTCCAATTGTATCCCCTGAGCAACCGTAAAATAAGATTTCCATAGGGTAATCTCTTCGAGCTCTTGTTCACTAAACAGCGGTTGTTCCTGCGCGACGTTTTGAAGGGAGGATAGGAGAGAATCAAGGGTTCCAAGGTGTGGTTTCATTAAAGCAACAACCCCCTCTTTGGTCACTGTGTTCGGTTGACAATGATCGGAAACAATTTTTACAAATGCCATCCGATGCAGTTTGAAAAATTTAGAAGCTGCTTGAAACACTCCCGTACTCTCCATATCAACAGGAAAGGAGAGAGGAGATTCGATGGGAGAATTTACACAGATCAAGCTGGTCTCACGGAGGGTATGCGTGTAAAGAATGTCGGGGTAATAACGGCGGTTTTCATCGATGAGCTGATGGATTAGAAGGGCTTCTCCTAGGTCATACTCACTCGGTGCTCCGCAGATTCCGATATTGATTAGAGTGTCGTTTCGACCCGGAAGCCGATACCCCAGCACTGCGCTGAGTGCCATCATGGCATTGGTTTTGCCCATCCCAGTGACAAGCAAAAGGGTATCTTCCCCTTTATATACCGTGTAAGGGAGAGTAGTATCACGTTTGAGACGGTAGTATTCAATCAACACTCTGGCTTCGGCATCGAGGGCGGTAATAATGTAGTTCATCCAACCTCCAAGCGAGAAACCACCTGCTTTAACGGGTGGAGGAGCGCGCATAAATTTTTGTTTTTAAGATTATACTATCTTTCACTAATAAATAAGATATAATTTTTGAATGAAACAAAATACTACCATTACCGCTAGAATCAAGCTGTATGCCACGAAGGAACAAAAGACTCTTATCCAAGAGACCATTAGTGCCTATACTGTTGCGTGCAACTATATTAGTGGAGTAGTTTTTGAATCTAAACAGCTCATACAGCCAAAGCTTCACACGGTATCTTATCCAACTTTACGTGCTGATTATAAAATGAAATCCCAAATGGCTCTGTCTGTAATGAGAACAGTCATTGCCCGATATCGCTCTGCAAAGTCAAACAAGCATCAGTGGGATTTGATTAATTTCAATAGAGGAGAATTGGATTTAGTTTGGAATAGGGATTATTCTCTCACCAAAGACGGTTCTTTCTCTTTAATTACTCATACAAGCGGTCGAATAAAGATTCCCTATGAGACAAAAGGTGTTGAAAAATATTTTACAGACGAATGGAGTTTTGGAACGTGTAAAGTTTTGATAAAAAATGGTGATCTGTACCTTCACATCCCAATCACAAAAGAGATAGACAAATATGATATTACCACCTGCAACGATGTTGTTGGTGTTGATTTTGGTATCAACTTTACTGCTGTTTCTTACAGCAGTATCGGTAAGACAACTTTTTTTAAAGGTCGTCACATCAAAGATAAGCGATCACAGTTTATTAAGACGCGTAAAGAACTTCAGATGAGAGGCACAGCCTCCTCAAGACGGAGACTTAAAAAAATTGGTCAGCGAGAAACCCGTTGGATGAACGATGTTAATCATTGCACATCAAAGGCACTCGTAGCCAATTGTAAAGACAAAGCACTGCTTGTGTTAGAAGATTTACATGGAGTAAGAACTGCAACCGAAAAGGTTTGTAAGCGGAATAGATATCTTTCTGTTTCGTGGGCTTTTTTTGATCTTCGGCAGAAGATCGAATATAAAGCCGAATTAGCAGGCAAGAAAGCGATAGCGGTCGATCCGAAATACACCTCTCAATCGTGTCCAAAATGTGGTAACACAGACCGATACAATCGAGATAAACGTAACCATACGTTTAAATGCAAAGGGTGTGAGTATAAATCCAACGATGATCGTATCGGCGCAATGAACTTATGGAACAAAGGAATTGTTTTTGTATCCAAAGAGACTATCGGAATAAATTTTGATAGTACGGGGCAAGTCAACATCCCCACGATGTAACAGCACTCTAAGGCGGGAGACTTAAGTCGTTTTTACCGCTGGTTAGTTACAAATCACCTCATTTATGAAGTGGTGGTTGATAATCTAATTGTACCATAAGCTAAGGAAGTGTATAATTTCGCCTCTCTCCTCTAGACCTGTGCAAGGGTGCGCTCAGACATCGTGTCAGGGTAGGAATACAGCAGCACACCTGTGCGTGCTTTGTGCCGCAGGTATCTGGGGGGGAGTCTTTTTTACCTCTTTTATCAAAACCTTATACAAATCTGATGCTTTAAAGAAAAATTTTAACCTTTAATATTCTATAATCTCTATACTATGAATTTAAAAACCATTTGGAGAAATGAATGAGATCCGAATTAATGGAACAAATCGAGCATGTTCCGATGCTCCCCGAAACTGTCCAAAAAGTAGAAGCAGTCTATAGCAACCCTAACAGCGGTGTCGCGGAAATGGCCGATGCGATCAAAAATGATCCTATCATTACCGCCTATATTTTGAAAACAGCTAATTCCCCGATGTACGGCCTCAGCCGTACGGTTACCGATGTAGCGCAAGCTATTTCACTGTTGGGAAAAGACACGGTACGAACTTTTACCATTGCCTCGGCGGCGAATACCTGCATGGATATTGATCTTTCGCCGTATGGAATGACGCAAAACAATTATTTGGCACGTGCACAATTGCAAAATGCCTTGGTAAGCCGATGGGTTTCAAAAGTGGATCGTTCATTATTGGGACATCTCTCTCTAGCCTCTTTTTTACTCGAATTGGGTAAAATTGTTATCAGCCGCTATTTGATCGAATCGAATCAATCGGCATTGCTCCATGACGCATTAGCAAAAGGGGATAGCACTAAAAAAGCAGAAATTGCCGCGTGCGGAAGTAAATCAGAAGATGTTACGGCAACCCTGTTTTTCCGATGGAATTTTGACCCCGATTTGGTTCATTTGATCCGTTTTGCAAATGAACCCGAAGATGCATCCGATCCTGCAACGCAAGAGATGGCAAAATTCCTAAAAGTTGCCAAAGAAGCTATCACATTAGAGGGGACAATCACAGATATTACCCTTAAAAATGCGCGTGAATTGATCGAAGAGTATGGTATGAATCAAAACTTTTTTGACGAAACCGTCGAAAAAATTCTCTCTGCCGCTTAAATCTCAATCTTCTCGATAGCTGCCCGCTTTGCACCCGTTTGGGCTGCTAGGTGGATTCTCTTTTAAATAACATACATCTTCATACGCTTGTTTTACCACTTTACTTTCCCGCAATAACGGCAGCATCTTTTCATCTTTTTCACTGAGGGAGAGGGTTTGATCGTACAACAACCCTTTTACTTCTGCATCTATGGCTGCAAGTGCCGCTTCCAAATGGGTGAGAGAAACCATAATAGCCCTTTTTTTCATGGATTATAGCAACGCTCTTTTAAAGGGTGGTTATAATTTCACTATGATGACGAGAAATTTTTTAACCTTTGATATAGAAGAGTGGTTTCATGCCAATTATGATGGCGTCGATTTTTCCAAATACGAGGGACAATCGAGCAATTTAGAAGCCAATGTCGATCGTTTAATTGATATATGCGCTGCGCATGATGTGAAATCCACCTGTTTTATTCTCGGTGATGTAGCCAAAAGCAAACCGCAGGTTATAAAAAAATTGTTTGACGCGGGACACGAAATAGCTTCGCATGGGATGGCTCATCGTCTTATTTATCCTATGCATCCCGATGAGTTTCGTGCGGATATCCACATCTCATCGGATGTATTAGAACAGATTACAGGTCAAAAAGTGGTCGGGTTTCGTGCCCCCTCATGGTCGGTCAAATCCGAAACGCTTCCGTGGTTTTATGAGATTCTGGCAGATGAGGGGTTTCTTTACTCCTCGTCGGTCTATCCGGCAAAACATTCTCTTTTCGGAATTCCTGATTTTCCGCGTATGCCCCATTATCCCCTATCGCAGAGTGTGTTAGAAATACCCCAATCGGTGATGAATCTTTTTGGAACTTCCATCGGATATGCCGGAGGGGGATTTTTGCGATTTTTTCCTGCATGGCTGATAAAGAAGGAAATTGAAAAGGAAAATAAGAGAGGACGACCGGTATTTATCTATCTCCATCCTCGTGAGATCGATATTCATCAGCCTCGGTTGGAGTTGAAGGGATTCGATGAATTTTTCCATTATCAGGGAATTTCGGGGTGTGAGGAAAAATTGACGGGTCTGATTCATGCGTTTGAAGGTAGCTTCCTCCGGATGGATGAATATGCTAAAAAAGTACAGGCTGAAGTGCCTTTAATTTAAAACTTTTACGGTGGATATCACAGTATCCGTATTGGCGTATCGCTTCAACGTGCGAGGCTGTCCCATACCCTTTATGAGCCTCAAATCCGTATTGCGGATAAAGGCTGCTAAGTTCTACCATCTCGCGATCACGGCTCACTTTGGCTAAAATCGATGCGGCACTGACTTCACGCACCGTAGCATCGGCTTTTACGAGGGTTTTCAGTCCGGTTACTCCGAACGTCGAATTGCCATCATAGAGGTAGTCTGCATCACCGAGGGTATGTATGATATCGCGCAGCCCTTGCGCCAAACATGCCGACATCCCTAGCGCATCGATTTGTTCGGCATCAAAACGGGCGATATGATAGGTACTATTTTCGAGAATCTGTTCAAACAGAAGCTCCCGTTTTTTTTCCGTAAGTTTTTTCGAGTCTGCTAACCCTTCAATCGGGCGGTGAAGAATAACCCCTGCAATATAAAGGGCTCCGGCCAATGGCCCACGCCCCGCTTCATCAATTCCGCAAAATAATTTCTTTGTCATTGGTTATTCCTCTCCCAGCGCCCACATTGAAAAGGGGGTCATATTGATACGTGCAATAGGGTGCGAGAGGGAGCTTTCTGTATTCATGGTAATAACAATCACTTCGCGCACTCTATTGGTAATAATAAATCCCTCCAGAGCTTCTACTTTTTTAAACAGTGCATGCTCATTGGCAAAAGGTAATGCTAACATGATTTGTCTCCTTTGAGGGAGATAAAAATCGATCCCCTCATCGTAGTAACACTCGATATTGTGTTTTACGAGTTCTAAAAATATAAGATTTTCATACACACGACCGAAGTGTTTTTGCAAATTGAGAGCCTGTTTGATGGCTATATCGCATAAATAGAGTTTCTGAACGGCACTGGGATGATTAAATTTTTCCAGACCGTACAGGTAGCGCTTATCTAACATCGATTGCAGATGGAGGTAGAGTTTGTCTTTGGATATTTTGCGCTCACTCTTAAGGCGTTCATACAGATTGAACGCGGAAACTTTCTGCGTAACCATCTTGGTAGCTTGGGTGAGGATAGAGAGCTCGATATCGTTTAACGATCGGGAGAGAATTTTTTGCAGATACAGAGTGCGTTCTTCGGAAGCGACACGGTGCATCGCCGGAAATCCGCCGAGTTGAAAAAAGTGGTTGAGTGCCGTCGAATCAAATTTCGGCTCAAAGGCTAAAAACTCCTCAAAATCGAGTAGATTGAGTTCGAGCATCTCAAACTCTGTTTCTATCGGGTGTTCGCATGAGAGGATGCAGTGCTCTATACTAAAGAGGTTAATCCCCTCCCGATAATTGTCCAGTGCGAGGATATCAATTTTATTATCGCGGCAAAAGGGCTCCAGTGTTGTATTGAGTTCATCAATATTGATCCGCATATCTCGACAGTCAAGATAGAGATAGGTTGATTTTTTTTGTGAGAGGAGATAGTGCTTGATTAAAGAGGTTTTTCCTGATTGAGCGATCCCGACGATGACTACGCTGCTTTCATCTAATGAGACCTTCCGCTCAATATAGCCGGCATTGTGTAAATCGTATCGATAATACTCATCCAGTAACGTATTCATAAGAGAAATAATAACCTAAAATTTATAGCTTCCTTATTAAAAGGAAATAAAATACATGCAAAGTACATTTTTAACCCTAAAATCCTTGACCCTAGTGGGGTATGTCGATATAATTCCGCTGCCTTATCATAGTCAGGGGTGCCTGACGAGTTCTTTATTTAAGGAAAACATTATGGAAAAGATTCGTTTAAAACTTAGAGCGTACGATCATCGTGTACTTGATCGTTCAGTTGCCTCTATCGTTGAAGCTGTAAAGCGAACGGGTGCGGAAATTCGCGGCCCAATCCCTTTGCCAACCAAGATTCGTAAATATACGGTTCTTAAATCTCCGCACGTCAATAAAGACTCACGCGAGCAATTTGAGATTCGTATGCACGCACGTTTGATCGACATCGTGTCGGCTACGCCAGATACAGTTGATTCGTTGATGAAGCTTGACTTGGCTCCGGAAGTGGACGTAGAAGTTCGCTCTATGGACAAGTAAGGAGTAGGGTGTGGAATACATTGTAGAAAAAATCGGCATGAGCCGAAC